>JAABUN010000135.1_pt1 | contig 179572 bp, 169 predicted proteins | sample 5559311 | NCBI WGS metagenome assembly JAABUN01 (sample SAMN10711877, study PRJNA513370) | rock metagenome | isolation source: Antarctica rocks | place: Antarctica: Victoria Land, Siegfried Peak sud
TCGGGCCGCCCGAGGGGTCCTGGAAGGGCTGGAAGTTCGCGATCAGCGTCGTGGTCTTCGCCTTGTCGGGGCTGACGAAGGCGTACACGTCGGTGTTGTCGGTCAGCGGGTCGCGCAGGGTCTGCGGCGCCTCGCGGTGGCTGGACGCCGAGCTGGTGCCCGGGCCGAGCAGCAGGGCGCTGCCGGTGATGGCGGTGGCCGACGCGGCCAGGAGCGCGAGGCCCTGGCGACGACGACGCGAACGGGACGGGGACATGGTGGAGGCCTCTCAGGAAGATGGCGTGATCGCTGCTCCTTCGCACGCCGGGTCCTGGCGGTTCTGTCCGTGGCGATGTCCGTCCCGGTCCCGCAGCCGGCGCCGCCGCGGGCAGACCGGCCCGGTCCCGTCAGTCCTCGGTCGTCACCTGCAGCACGCCGGTGGCGTCGTCGAAGGTGAACCGCGTGGTCGCCCCGTCGGCGGGCACCGTGAACGTCGTCGCCCCGCCGGTCGGCTCGCCGTTGCGGGCGACCTGCACCCGATAGGTGCCGGCCGGGATGGTCGCCGTGCGGAACAGCGAGGTGCCGTCGCCGTCGCGGTCCTGCAGCCAGGTGGCCAGGCAGTCCGGCTGGTCGTCCCCGTCCGTGCAGCCGACCTCCGACTGGAAGTCCCCGGTGAGGACCAGCACGTCGCCCATCGACGTGTTGCTGACGTGGTGGGTCCGGTGGTCGTAGAGGAAGGTGACCGGGCCGCCGTCGTGCTCGTACAGGATGTTCGAGCCGTTCAGCCGGCCGCTGTCGCCGTAGTTCTCGTCCCAGCTGCGGTCCAGCGCGGCCTTGAACTCGTACGACCCGGCCGGGAGGTCGAGGGTCGCCTTCCAGATCTGGTCGGTCGCGTCCAGCGTGAGCTGCACCTGCTCGCACGCCGGCTCCCAGTCGCCGCCGGCGTTGGAGGAGCCGACCGCGCAGCCGGCCTCGGAGCCGTGGCTGCCGGGCACGCCGACCGCGTCGGGCTGCTCGACCGGGCCGACGGCGCCCTCGTCCACCGCCGGCGGCGGCGGCGTGCCGACGACCGCCGAGGTGGAGGCCACCCCGAGGTCGCCGTCGGCGTCGCGCGCGATCGCGCGGTACTCGACCAGGGAGCCCAGCGGCAGGTCGCCCACGTCGTGGAACACGCGGTACGGCGCGTTGTCGTCGGTGCCCAGCACCCGCCAGCCGGCCGTGCCGACCGGGCGCCACGCGAGGGTCACCTGGTGGAAGCCCCCGCCCGGGACGTCGACCCGCAGCTCGGCCCGGTCGCCGACGGTCGCCCCCGGCGCGAGGACGAACGCGGGCGCGGGCGCGGCGTCGTCCGCGGCGATCGGTGCGGCGGCCTTCCACACCTTGGCGGTCAGTGGCGGGATGACCACCTTCACCCGGCCGGCCCCGTCGGTGACCCGGGAGCCCTTCCCGGCGCGCGGCCAGATGCGGTCGAAGCGCATGCGCGGGCTGTAGGTGTCGAGGACGGCCGTCTTCGGCTCGGTGGAGTTGTTGATCGCGACCAGGTGCTCGACCCGGTCCTCCGCGTCGGTGCGGCTGAACGCGAAGATCCCCTCCTCCTCGCTCGCCCAGCGCGTCTGCTGCGCGCCGTCGGCCAGCGCCGGGTGCTCGTCGCGCAGGGCCGACAGGGCGGCCAGGTGGCGGTAGAGCGGGTGGCGGGGGTCGTGGTTGTCGCTCGCCGTGCTGTCCCGGGCGCCGATGAGCTCGTCGTCGTTGTAGCTCGCGACCTGGGAGGCGAACATGTCCTGGCGGGCGTCCTGGTCGCCGCCGTCGCCGACGAAGCCCTGCTCGTCGCCGTAGTAGACGACCGGCTGGCCGCGGGTGAGGTACATCAGCTCGTGCGCGAGGCGGTCGCGCCGGAGCAGCTCGCGACCGGTGTAGCCGCCGTCCGCGAGGAACCTGCCCACCCGGCCCATGTCGTGGTTGCCGAGGAACGTGGGCAGGGAGTAGGCGTTGGAGTCGGCGTCGGTGTAGTGGTCGTCGCCCTCGTAGAACTGCGCCAGCTGCTGCGTCGGCCGGCTCTTGGCGAAGCCGACGCCGTTGGCCTGGAACCCGAAGTCGGCCGTGGCCTGGATGCGCCCGGTCGTGGTGTAGCGCGACATGAAGCGCGGGTCGGCGTCGTAGACCTCGCCGAACATGAAGAAGTCGTCGTTGCCGATCGACGCGGCGTAGCCGGTGAGCGCCGGGGCGAACTGCTGCCAGAACTCCGTGTTGACGTGCTTGACGGTGTCGATGCGGAAGCCGTCGATGCCCGCGTCGCGCACCCACGTCCGGTAGATGTCGATCATCCCGCGGAGCACCTGCGGGCGCTCGGTCCACAGGTCGTCGAGCGCCGAGCGGCTGCCCGACGGGAAGTCGCCGTACAGGCTGTCCTCGCCGGCGAACGTCGAGGTGCCGCGGTTGTGGTACATCGTCGGGTCGTTCAGCCAGGCGGGCGTCTTGGCCGTGCGGTCGGCCTCGTCGCGGAACACCGGCGTGTAGGGGAACGACGACAGGTCGACGTCGGGGAAGCCCCGGTCGCCGAGGGCGTGGTCGCGGTCGTCGAAGGGCTCGCCGCTCGTGTCGCGGTAGGGCTCGTCGTCCTTGCTGACGTAGGGGACGGCGCCGTCGGCGGCGTACGCGGAGTCCGGGTGGTCGAGGACGTCGGCGGTGTGGTTGGTGATGATGTCGAAGAAGACCTTGATGCCGCGGTCGTGCGCGGCGTCGACGAGCCGCTTCAGGTCGTCGTTGCTGCCCAGGTGCGGGTCGATCTGCGTGAAGTCGGTGATCCAGTAGCCGTGGTAGGCCGCCGACTCGGAGCCCTCGGCGCCCTGGACCGGCTTGTTCTTGAACGACGGGGTCATCCAGATCGCCGTGGTGCCGAGGCCCTCGACGTAGTCGAGCTGCTCCTCGAGCCCCTGCAGGTCGCCGCCGTGGTAGAAGCCCTTGGCCGTCGGGTCGAACCCCGTCTGCAGGCGCCCGCCGGTCAGCCCGCCGCGGTCGTTGGCACGCGTGCCGTTGGCGAACCGGTCGGCCATGACGAAGTAGAAGCGCTCCTTCGTCAGGTCCTCGCGCAGGCTGGTCCGGGCCCGTCGGCGGTCGCCGGCGACGAGCCCGGGCGCGGCAGCGGCCGGCGTGACGGTGGTGACGTGGGACGTCTGGTCGTAGCTGAACCGCAGGCGCGCGGGCGCCTGGAGGAGCAGCGGCTGGTCGGCGCCCCCCGGCACCCCGTCGAGGCCGAAGTTGCGCTCCCACGAGCCGTCGTGGCGGACCTTGAGCGCGTAGGACCCGGCGGGCAGCTGCCCGACGAGGGTCCACGTCGTGCCCTCCTGCACCAGGTCGGTCGCCTCGCAGGCCTCGTCCCAGTCGCTGCCGCAGCCCAGCTCCGACATCAGCGAGCCCATCAGAGTCACGCGCTCCGGCGGGTCGACGTGGTCCGCGACGGCGGCGGCCGGGGCCAGCCCCACGCCGGCGAGGGCCAGCGCGAGGGCCATCAGGACGGGCAGGGGTCGTCGCATCGCACGGCCTTTCCGGTGGGGGATCGCGGCGACGGTAGACCCGGGCTGTGACAGGTGTCACGCGCACAGCGACCGGACGGTGGGGGCTGTCGGCAGCCGCCGTTAGGGTTCGGCCGACCGAGGAGAGGGAGGCCGCCCCCATGACGGACCCGCGGACGACGGACCTGCACCAGCACGCCGAGCGGCTGCGCGGCACCACCCTGCGCGCGCTGTTCGCCGACGACCCGGAGCGGGCGGAGCGCTTCTCGGTCTCCGCGGCCGACCTCCACCTCGACTGCTCCAAGCAGCTGCTCGACGCGCCGGCGCTCGACGCCCTGCTCGAGCTCGCCCGCGAGCGCGGGCTGGCGGAGCGGATCACGGCGATGTTCGCGGGCGAGCACGTCAACACCACCGAGGACCGCGCGGTGCTGCACACCGCCCTGCGCCGGCCGCCGGGCGAGCCCCTCGTCGTCGACGGCCAGGACGTCGCCGCCGAGGTCGAGGCGGTGCTGGTGCGGATGAGCGCGTTCGCCGAGCGGGTGCGCTCCGGCGACTGGACCGGGGCCACCGGCCGGACGATCACGCACGTCGTGAACATCGGGATCGGCGGCTCCGACCTCGGCCCGCGGATGGTCGTGCGCGCGCTGCGGCACTGGACCGACCCGTCGCTGCAGGTCCGCTTCGTGGCCAACGTCGACGGCGCCGACCTCGAGGCCGCGCTCGACGGCCTCGACCCCGCCCGCACGCTGTTCGTCGTCTGCTCCAAGACCTTCACCACCGCCGAGACGCTGGCCAACGCCGCCGCCGCCCGCTCCTGGCTGGTCGACGCCCTCGGCGCGGACGGCGGCGACGGCGCGGTCGCGCAGCACTTCGTGGCGGTCTCCACCAACGCCGACGAGGTCCGGGCGTTCGGGATCGACGCCGACAACATGTTCGGCTTCTGGGACTGGGTGGGCGGCCGCTACTCCCTCACCTCCGCCGTCGGCCTGTCGATCATGCTCGGCGTCGGGCCGGAGCGGTTCCGCGAGCTGCTGGCCGGGTTCGCGCAGGTGGACGAGCACTTCCGCACCGCGCCGGTCGAGGCCAACCTGCCCGTGCTGCTGGCCCTGGTCGGCTACTGGAACCGCGAGGTGCTGGACCACGCGACGCTGGCGGTGCTGCCGTACGCCCAGGACCTCGAGCTGCTGCCCGCCTACCTGCAGCAGCTGGACATGGAGAGCAACGGCAAGCGGGTGCGCCGCGACGGCACGCCCGTCGCCGGGCAGACCGGCCCGATCGTGTGGGGGCAGCCGGGCACCAACGGCCAGCACGCCTTCTACCAGCTGCTGCACCAGGGGACGACGGTCGTGCCCTGCGACTTCCTGGCCTTCTCCCAGCCGCTGAGCCGGTTCGCCGACCAGCACGACGTGCTCATGGCCAACTGCTTCGCGCAGAGCCAGGCGCTGGCCTTCGGGCGCACCCAGGAGGAGGTCGAGGCGTCCGGCGTCGACGCGGCCCTCGCGCCGCACCGCACGTTCCCGGGCGACCGGCCGAGCAGCACGCTGCTCGCCGCCGAGCTCAGCCCCCGCACGCTGGGCCAGATCGTGGCCGTGTACGAGCACAAGGTGCTCGTGCAGGGCGTGCTCTGGGACGTCAACTCGTTCGACCAGTGGGGCGTCGAGCTCGGCAAGACGCTCGCCACGGCGCTGCAGGCCCGCCTCGACGGCTCCGGGAACGGCGACGACAGCGACCTGGACGGCTCGACCCGGCGACTGCTGGAACTCTACCGCGCCGGTCGCTGACCGCCGGCCCGCTCGACCGGCGGACGGGTCGGGTCGCGCGGGCGCGGCGCGGCGCGGCGCGCTCAGCTCGGCGCGGGAGGCTCAGCCGGGGCGGCCTTGCGGGTCCGGGTGCGCGGCGACGACGAGCGCTTGCGGGGCGCCCCGGACCGGGTCGGCCTGGCCGGCGCCTCCAGCCGCAGCTCGAGCTGGCCCGCCTCGACGTCGGCGTGCAGGACCTGCACGACCACGGCGTCGCCGTACCCGAGCCGGCGCCCCGCGCCGTCGACCAGCGCGAGCCCGTCGGGCGTCTCGGACCAGCCCCGCCCCGGCAGGTCGCGGGCGGCGACCATCCCGCTCACCCGCGACCCGTCGAGGGTGACGAACACGCCCTTGGCGGTGACGCCGGTGACCCGGCCCGGGAACGTCGTGCCGGGCTCGGCCGCCACCTGGCGCGCCAGCGTGACCAGCCACAGCGCCTTGCGCATCTGCCGCTCGGCGACCGCGGCGGTGCGGGCGGCGACGTTGAGGTGGCCGCACAGCTCGGCCAGGTCGCCGCCCTCCGGGTAGCCGCCCAGGTCGCGGCCGCCGGCGAGGAAGGCGTGGACGACGCGGTGCACGACGAGGTCGGCGTAGCGGCGCAGCGGGCTGGTGAAGTGCAGGTAGCCCGCGGACGCCAGCCCGAAGTGCCCACCGGCCCGCGGGGTGTACGACGCCCGGCCGAGGAAGCCCAGCAGCACGTCCCACACCGCCGCCGCCGTCTCGTCGGCCGCGGCGTCGAGCTGCGAGGACAGCGCGGACAGGCCGAGCGGCGTCAGCGCCTGCCCGAAGCCGGGGTGGAAGCCGGCGCCGGCGCAGAACGCCTCCAGCGCCACGGCGGCCTCCGGGCCGGGCGAGGGGTGCACGCGGAACACGCCCGGCAGCCCGCGGTCGACCAGCCAGCCGGCGACGGACTCGTTGGCGGCGACCATGAGCCGCTCGATGAGCAGGTTGGCCGGGTTGGACGGCGTCGCGGCGACCTGCTCGGCCACGCCCTCGACGACGGCCACGGCCAACTCCGGCTCGACCCGCCGCGCCTCGATGCCGCCCCGGCGGAGCCGCTGCACGCCGAGCCGGGCGCCGACGGTGCGCAGCCAGCGCAGCGCGTCGACGACCGGCGCGGGGACGTCCTGCGGCGTGCCGCCCGCCAGCACGGCGGCCGCCGCCTGGTAGGACAGCCGCACGTCCGAGCGGATCGTGGTGGCGTACACGTCGGCGGCGGTCACCTCGCCGTCGGCGGCGACGCGCATCTCGACGGTGAGGGCGTCGCGGTCGGCGTCGGGGACCAGCGACAGCGCGTCCTCGCTCAGCCGCCGCGGCAGCATCGGGCTGGTCCAGCCCGGCAGGTAGACGCTGGTGGCCGCGGTGCGGGCCGCGGCGTCGACGAGCGTGCCGGGCCGCACGTGGGTGGACACGTCGGCGATGTGCACGCACACCCGGATCCCCCCGTCGGCGTCCGCCGGGTAGACCGACAGCGCGTCGTCGAGGTCGCGCGAGCTGGGGTCGTCGATCGTGAACGTCGGCTGGTCGCGCAGGTCGCGACGGTCGCCCTGCCGGCGGGGCGCCCGCCCTGCGGTCCCGGCGATCCGCACGGCGTCGGCCAGCACGTCGTCGGCGTGCGCGAGCTCGATGCGGTGGCGGACCCGGATGCGCTCGAGCAGCGCCTCCGCCCCCGTCGGGTCCTCCCACTCGTCGGACGGGTCGGCCCGCCGGTCGCCGGTCACGTCGGCGAGCACCGCGACGCCGGCGGGCAGGTCCTCGACCCGCCCCTCGAGCTGCCACCGGGCCGAGCCCAGGTGCGGGTCCAGGCGCAGCAGCAGGCCGTCCTCCACCACCCCGAACACCTCGGTGCGCACCCGGGTCACCAGCTCGACGGCGCCCGCGGTGGCCCGGCCGTCCGCCTCGACCTGGAACGTCGCGCTCACCTGGTCGCCGTCCAGCAGGGGCGCGGTCATCGGCGGCGGCACGAAGCAGGACGTGACCTGCTCGCCGCTCAGCGCGGGCCAGGGCTCGGCGAAGTCGACGAACCCGAAGCCGCGGGGGTGGGGCCGGAACGTCCCCGTGCGCTGCGGCGCCCCCCCGTCCGCAGGAGCGGCGGCGGTGCGCGGGCGGCGGCGGGGCGTGGCAGGCACAGGGCTCCTCGGGCTCGCGCCACGGGCCGGGTGCCCGAGGACGGCGTGATCGACTCTACGGGCGCGCCGCCATCCCGCAGGGACCACGCTGCGTGACGGCAGGTGCGCGGCGAGCGAATGGCCCGTTGAGGTCATGGTCGTCGCTGCGGCGCCTCTCCAGCATGTTCCGCCGAGCGCCCACCGGGGGCGCACGACCTGGAGGTCGCTGTGAGGACACGCCTGTCCGCGGCGCTGCTCGGCGCCTGCGCACTGCTCGCGGGCCCGCTGGCCCCGCCCTCGTCCGCCGCTCCCGCCGCCGGCCACGGCCCGACGCCGCTGGTCACCGGGCTGGCCGGCCCGCTGCAGGTGTCCTACCGCGACTCCGACGACACCCTGCTCGTGGCCGACGCGTTCGCCGGGCGGGTGTGGGAGGCCGACCCGGTCACCGGGGAGAAGGCGCCGGCCGACGGCGGCCGCTTCGCACCCGGCACCGCCGTCAACGGCGTGGACGCCAAGGCCGGCGGCTTCTACGCCGTCATCGCCCTGCCGGCCCCACCGGGCGAGCAGGGCGCGACCCGGCTGGTGCAGGCGGGTCCGGACGGCGGCCGCCGGGTGGTGGCCGACCTGCTCCGGCACGAGCTCCGGCACAACCCGGACGGCCAGCCGCAGGGCCCCGGGGACCAGCTGTCCAACCCCTACGACGTGGTCGCCGTCCGGGGCGGTGCGCTCGTCGCCGACGCGGCCGGCAACGACGTCCTGTCGGTGTCGGCCAGCGGTCGGGTGCGGACCCTGACGGTGCTGCCGGTGAGCCGGCGCGGCGCGTGCGCCGACGTCGAGAACAACGGCGTGCCGGACGGCGGGTGCGACCCGGTCCCGACCGGCCTGGACCTCGGCCCGGACGGCTCCCTGTACGTCTCCGGCCTCGGCGGCGAGGTCGAGGGCCACATCTGGAGGATCGACCGGTCCACGGGCGAGATCGTCCAGACCTGGAGCGAGTTCCCCCCGCTGACCGGTATCGCCGTGGACCGCCACGGCAACGTGTACGGGTCCAGCCTGTTCGCCGGCGCGATCGTGCGGATCACCCCCGACGGGCGGCGCAGCACCGTCGAGGCGCCGGCGCCGACGGGTCTGGACGTCCACGACGGGCGGCTGTACGCCGGCGCCCTCGACCTGGCGGGTGGTCCGGGCAGCGTGGTCACGGTGGACCGGCGCGGCTTCTAGCGCGGGACAGCACGCGGCCCGCCCCTGCAGCGCTGGGGCGGGCCGACGGCGTGAGGCAGGGGCTACGCGGCCGCGCGCAGCTCCCACTTCTTCTCCGACGCCGTCTCGGGTGCGTCGTCGGTGGTGGCGATCAGCATCTGGTCCGGCAGCGACAGCTTGAGCATCGTGCGCACGGTCTGGCCGTACTGCACGAGGAACGGGCCGGTGGTGTACGGGATGCCGTAGCGGTCGCAGATCTCGCGGATCTGCACGCTGATCTCGGAGTACCGGTTGCTCGGCAGGTCCGGGAACAGGTGGTGCTCGATCTGGTAGTTCAGGTTGCCGGTCATGAACGACATGAGCCGGCCGCCGTGGAAGTTGGCCGAGCCCAGCATCTGCCGCAGGTACCACTCGGCGTGGGTCTCGCGCTCGTACTCCTCGAGCGTGAACTTCTCCGCGCCGTCCGGGAAGTGGCCGCAGAAGATGACGGCGTTGGCCCAGAGGTTGCGCACGACGTTGGCGGTGATGTTGGCCGTGAGGGTGGTGACGGCGGCCGGGCCGGTCAGCAGCGGGAACAGGACGTAGTCCTTGAGGACCTGCTTGCGGATCTTGCGGCCCATCTCCTTGAGCTGCTCCTTGGCGCGGGCCTTGGTCTTCTTGCCCTTCTTGACCGCGGAGACGTCGATGTCGTGGAAGGCGATGCCGTACTCGAACAGCGACGCCAGCGCCACGTAGATCAGCGGCTGCGCGAGGTTCTTGGGCTTCCAGCGGTAGTCGCGGGTGACGCGCAGCAGGCCGTAGCCGACGTCGCGGTCCTTGCCGACGATGTTGGTCCAGGTGTGGTGGACCACGTTGTGGGAGTGCTTCCACTGGTCGGACGGGCAGACCATGTCCCACTCCCAGGTGCTGGAGTGGATCTCCGGGTCGTTCATCCAGTCCCACTGGCCGTGGATGACGTTGTGGCCGATCTCCATGTTCTCGATGATCTTCGACAGCGCCAGCATCGTCGTGCCCGCGAACCACGCCGGCGGGTACATCGACGCGAACAGGGTGGTGCGGCCTGCGGCGGCCAGGCCGCGCTGCAGGGCGATGACGCGGCGGATGTAGGCCTCGTCGGCCGCGCCGCGCGACTCCTCGACCTGCTTGCGGACCTGGTCGAGCTCGCGACCGAGCTCCTCCACGTCCTGGGGGCTCAGGTGGGCGTACGCCTTGATGTCCGAGATCGCCATGGGGCTCCTTCGTGTCGGGTGCGGGGTCAGGGAGCGAGCGGGTGCTAGAGGTCGATCACGCAGTCGCCGGCCGGGGCCGCGATGCAGGTCTGGACGCGCTGGCCCTCGACGGACTCGATGCCGCTGCGCAGGTCGCGGGCCGCGCCCTTGGCCAGCGGGAGGACGCAGCTCTGGCAGATGCCCATCCGGCAGCCGAACGGCATCTGCACGCCGACCGACTCGCCGGCCTGCAGCAGCGTCGTCGCGCCGTCGGCCTCGACGGTCTTCCCGCTGCGGGTGAAGGTCACCGTGCCGCCCACGCCGCCGGCGCCGGCCAGGTCGATCGAGAAGCGCTCGAGGTGCAGCCGGTCGGGCACGCCCCCGGCCTTCCAGGTGCGCTCCGCCGCGTCGAGCATGGCCGGCGGGCCGCAGGCCCAGGTCTCGCGCTCGGACCAGTCGGCGACGACGCCCGACAGGTCGTCGAGGCGCAGCATCCCGGCCTCGTCGGTGAGCTGCTCGTGCAGGCGCAGCCCGGGGTGCTGGGCGACCAGGGCGTGCAGCTCGTCGCGGAACAGCACGTCGGCCGCGGTGGGCGCCGAGTGCACGAGCACGACGTCCGGCAGCGCGCCGCGGCGGTCCATCGTGCGCAGCATCGACATCACCGGCGTGATCCCGCTGCCGGCGGTGAGGAACAGGACCTTGGCGGGCGGCGGCTCGGGCAGCACGAAGTCGCCCTGCGGCGCGGCCAGCCGCACCACGGTGCCCGGGGTCAGCCCGTTGACCAGGTGGCCGGACAGGAAGCCCTCGGGCATCGCCTTGACCGTGATCGAGATGAGCTTGCGGTCCTCGACGGGCGTCGAGGTCAGCGAGTAGGAGCGCCAGTGCCAGCGTCCGTCGACCTTGGTGCCGATGCCGATGTACTGGCCGGCCCGGTAGTGCGGCGACCAGCCCCAGCCGGGCTGGATGACCAGCGTCGCGGCGTGCTCGGTCTCCTTGCGGACCTCGACGACCCGGCCGCGCAGCTCGCGGGCGCTCCACAGCGGGTTGACCAGCTGCAGGTAGTCGTCGGGCAGCAGCGGGAAGGTGACGCGGCTGAAGACGGCCCGCACGAGGTCGTTGCCCGCACCGGCGGCGGGACGGTGGCCCGCGGCGGCGGTCGTGCTCGTCGACGTCGGGGCGGTGGCCCCGGTGGTGGTCCCGGTGGTGGCCCCTGCGGCGTCCTGGGCCGTCCTCGCCCGGCGGCGCTTGAGCTCCGCGCCGGTGGCGGCGGCGACGGCCGCGCTGATGCCGACCACGGCGGCGAGCGGCCCGCGCTGCTGGACAGCACCGGCCGCGGGGGGCCGGGTCAGCAGGCGCAGGAGGTCGGGCATGGCGTAGACACTTCCACTCCGGCGGGTGCAGGTCCTGGCTCGGCGCGACGGCTTTGACGGCAGTTCTTGTGCAGCGGTGACAAGTCTGCCGGTCCAGCGGGGGAGACGCTTGCGCGGACACGGATCGGGTAGAGGTCGACCCGGTCAGCCGCCGGGCCACTGCCCGCGGCGCTGCAGCACCTGCCGGAGCACGGCCGGGGCGTCGGTCATCACGCCGTCGACGCCCAGGTCGAGGGCCGCCTCGATCTCGGCGGGGTCGTCCACGGTCCAGACGTGGACGGCCAGCCCCTCGCGCTGCCCGAGCCGCACCAGCGCGGCGGGCAGCCGCCGCCCGCGCGGGAGGACCCACGGCACCTGCAGCACGCCGGCGCCGCCCGCCCGGCGGCCCCGCCGGGTGCCGGACAGCCCGGTGGCGGCCAGCCGGGCGACGCCGCCGACGCCCAGCCCGGTGCACACGTCCGGGGCGAGCAGCCGGCGGGCCCGCTCGACCCGGCGCTGGGAGAACGACGTCACGCACACCCGGCCGCCCGTCCCGGTGCGCCGGAGGACCTCCGGGACGCTGGCGACGCCGCCCTCGTCCTTGAGGTCGACGTTGAAGCGCAGCCCCGGGAAGGCGTCGAGCACGTCGTCGAGGCGGGCCACCTGCTCGCCGTTGCCGTACGACAGGGCCTGCACCTCGGACCAGCGCAGCGCCGACAGCGGGCCCGGCCGGCCGGTCACCCGCCCGGCGTCCTCGTCGTGGAAGAGCACCGCCACCCCGTCGGCGGTCGTCCGGACGTCGGTCTCGACGTACCGGTAGCCGAGCCGCTCGACGTCGGCGAACTGCGAGACGGCGTTCTCGAGCCCCTCGGTCGCCCCGCCCCGGTGCGCGAAGGCGTGCGGGGTGGGCAGGTCGAGGAACGCCCAGCGCGGGGTCACCATCCGCCCCTCGTCACCATCCGCCCCTCGTCACCATCCCGTGGGCACGATCCCCCAGCGCGCGGCGTGCGTCTCGCCCGGCTCGAGGCGCACCACGTCCTCGCCGGTCTGCAGCGCGTTGGGCGGGGCCGTCATCGGCTCGACGGCGAGCCCGCGGCGGCGCCGCCCGGGCTGGGGGAGCGCGTCGCCGGTGAAGACCTCGAGCCAGCCGTACGCGCCGTCGACCCACAGCTCGGCCTCCCGGCCGTCGGCGGGGTTGCGCAGCACCGCGGCGGCCCGGCCGTCCGCGCCGCGGGCGAGGTCGGTGAACGCGTGGTCCATGCGGACGTCGCCGACCGGCGCCGGCGAGCGGAAGTCCAGCGGGCTGCCGGCGACGTCCTCGCGCCCGGTCGGGATCTGGTCGCCGTCGGTCGGCAGCCAGGTGCGGGCGGCCAGGTGCAGCTCGGCCTCGTCGACGGTCGGGGTGCCGACGGTGAGGTACGGGTGGTGCCCGCAGGCGTACGGCACCGCCCCCGCACCGGTGCCCTCCGCGACGGTGGTGACGACCAGCCCGGCCGGCCCGAGCGCGTACTCCACCGACACCGACAGCGTGAACGGCCAGCCGTGCCGCGGCCAGAGCGTCACCGACATGGTCACGCGGTCCTCGGCGACGTCGACCGGGGTCCAGGACACCGAGCGGGCCAGGCCGTGCATCGCGTTGGGGCGCTCGGGCTCGTCGAGCGGGAGCACGTGCTCCTGCCCGTCGAAGGCGTAGCGGCCCCCGGCGAGCCGGTTGGGCCACGGCACCAGCGGCAGGCCGCGCCCGCCGCTGCACGCCTCGTCCTCCGCGTAGCCGTCGAGGACCGGTCGGCCGTCGACGCGGTAGTCGCGCAGGCCGCCGCCGACCTCGACGACGACGGCCGTCTGGCCGTGGGCGGACAGCCGCACCTGGCGGCCGGAGGGAGCCAGGGGGAGCACGGGGGCCGGGAGCACGGCGCGCCCGTGCCCGGGGTGACGGCGTCCGACACCGCCCCGTCGGTAGGCTGCACCGGATGACGGCCGTGCTGGACGCTCCGCGCGCCGTCCCGGGGAGCCCCCGGCGGGCCCGGCCGTACGCCCTCGCCCTGCTCGCGCTGGTCGCGGCGGTCTTCGCCGTGGTGGCCCACCAGCTGCTGTTCGACCAGGGCTCGCCCAACAACGACGACGTCGCCTACCTCCTGCAGGCGCAGGCGATCGCCCGGGGCGAGCTGTTCCTCGACGCGCCGCCGCCGGCCGAGGCGTACCAGCCGTGGTTCTTCGTCGAGCGCGACGTCGGGTTCGTCTCCAAGTACCTCCCGCTGGTGTCGGCGCTGCTGGCGGTAGGCCTGGCCACGACCGGCAGCGTCGCCCCGGTGCTCGCGGTGCTGGCGGCGCTGGTGCCGGTGCTCACCGCGGCGCTCGCCCGCGAGGTCGGGCTCGACCGGCGCACCGGACTGCAGGCCGCGGCGCTGGTGACGCTGTCGCCGCTGATGCTGATCCACACCTCGCTGCCGCTGTCGTACGTGCCGTTCGTGGTGCTCGTGTGCACCGCCTGGCTGCTCCTGCTGCGCGTCGGGCTCGGTCGCGGCGGCCCGGGATCGGCGGCGCTGCTCGGCCTGGCCGGGGTGGCGGCGGCCTGCGCCCGGCCGCTCGACGCCGTGCTGCTGCTCGCGCCCGGCCTGGTGTGGATCGCCCGCCGGCGGCGCGACGACCTCGTCCCGGTCGCGGTCGGGCTGGTGCTCGGAGCGCTGCCCCTGCTGGTCGCGGTCGGCGCCTACAACACGGCCGTCAGCGGGGTGCCGTGGGTGCTGCCCTTCTCGCTGCTCGAGCCCGACGATGCGCTCGGCTACGGCGTGCGCCGCCTGCTGCCGGAGGACACCGGCACGAGCTTCTACCCCCCGCAGGGCGTGCAGGCGCTCGTCGTCCACTTCGGCGTCGGGTCGCTGTCCTGGTACGCGCTCGGCGCCCTGCTCGTGCCCGCCGCCGTCCTGTCGTGGCGCCGCCCGGCCACCGGCGAGGCGACCCGCGTCCTGCTCGTCGGCGTGCTGGTCATGCTCCTCGCCTACACCGCGTTCTGGGGGCCCTACAACTACACGTTCCTGTGGAAGCAGGGCGCGCGCGTCATGGGGCCGGTGTACGGCGTGGCGCTGCTCGTGCCGGTGGTGCTGGCCGGGCTGCCGGTGCTCAAGGAGTGGCTCGCCGCGCGGCGGGTCGTGCGGTGGCTCGCCGCCGTCGCCGTCCTCGTCGCGGTCGTCCAGCTCGTGGCGGCGGTGGCGTACGCGACGGTGGACGGGCGCCGCACCGACATCCTGCTGCGGGCCACCGCCGAGGCCCGGGCCTCGGACTCGCTGCTCATCGACGTCGACCCGCCCTACCTGGGCCACCCCGTGACCGGGCTCGTCGCCGGCGCGGCGCTGTCGGCGTACGCGCCGGTGCCCGCCGCGGGCGAGCCGTTGCCGACGATGCTGCACCTGCCGCGCTCGGTGTACGGGATCCGCGACTTCGTCTACGCCGTGCAGGAGACCGTGCGCCTGGAGGGGCCCGAGGTCCCGCTGCGCGTGTCGCTGGCCGGCCGGCGCTCAGACGTGCTGGTGGTGGAGCGCGACGGGCGGGCGACGGCGTGCGACCTGTTCCGCGGGGTCGACATCTCGATCACCCCGACCGGCTCGACGGGGTGCGCCGGCGTGCCGGCCCCGGCCAGGTGGAGCGACAACGCGTTCCGGCGCTGCACCGACACCTCCTGCGTCGCGCTCGCGGTGTTCCGGGAGGACGGGTCGGGGGTGCTCCGGCGGCAGGCGTGGCGGCAGCTGCCGGTGGACACCGGGCCGGGCTCGGTCGCGCTGCTCGCCGACGGCCGGCAGTCCGAGGGCGTCGGCAACGGCTGGGTCGCGGTGACGCCGCGGTGAGCCGCGCCCCTGCCGGCGCCTCCCCCGGCGCTGATCATGCCGCTGTTGCCGCCCGCACCGGCGTGTCGGTGGCAACAGCAGCATGATCAGCGGGCAGGGGGGCGGGCCGGGCAGCCAGCAGGGCAGCGGACCGGTCGCCGCGCAGGGCAGCGGGCCGCTCGCGGGCGTACGCGTCGTCGAGCTCGCCGGCATCGGGCCCGCGCCGCTGGCGTGCCGGCTGATGGCCGACCTGGGCGCGGAGGTGCTGCGCGTCGAGCGGGCCGGCAGGGGCTCGGTCGACGACGGGCTCGCAGACGGCCGCGCCCGGCTCGCGGTCGACCTCAAGGACCGCGGGCAGGTCGAGCGGGTGCTGCGGGCCGTCGAGCGCGCCGACGTGCTCGTCGAGGCGTTCCGGCCGGGGGCGGCCGAGCGGCTGGGGCTCGGGCCGCGGGAGTGCTCGGCCCGCAACCCGCGCCTGGTCTACGCCCGGATGACCGGCTGGGGCCAGGACGGCCCGCTCGCCCAGCGCGCCGGCCACGACCTCAACTACCTCTCGCTCACCGGCGGCCTGCACGCGATCGGCCCGGACGACAAGCCGGTGGTGCCGCTCAACCTGGTCGCCGACTTCGGCGGCGGGTCGATGTTCCTCGTCACCGGCGTGCTCGCGGCGCTCGTCGAGCGGGGGCGCAGCGGGCTCGGCCAGGTCGTCGACGTCGCCATGGTCGACGGCGTCAGCCAGCTCCTGAGCATGACCTGGGCGATGTGGTCGCGCGGGCAGTGGCGCGACGAGCGGGCCAGCAACCTGCTCGACGGCGGCGCGCCGTTCTACGACACGTACGCCTGCGCCGACGGCCGGTGGGTCGCGGTCGGCGCGATCGAGCCGCCCTTCTACGCCGCCCTCGTCGCGGGGCTCGGCCTCGAGGGGCTGCCGGGCCAGCACGACGACTGGCCCGCGACCCGGGCCGCCTTCACGGCCGCCTTCCGCACCCGCACGCGGGACGAGTGGGCGGCCGCCTTCGCCGGCACCGACGCCTGCGTGACACCGGTGCTGACGCTCGCCGAGGCCCCGGGCGGCGAGCACCTCGCGGCCCGCGGGACGCTCACCGTGGACGGGGCGACCGTGCGGCCGGCGCCCGCGCCGCGCTTCGGCCGTACGCCCGGCGCGGTCCTCCCGCCGCCCGAGGCCGAGGAGCTGCTGGCCCGCTGGCTGGTCTGAGCCGTCGTGTGCCGTCGGGCCCGCCGGTGATCTGCCCGTCCTGTTCCGACACGCCCCGAGCACCGGGCCACGGGGCGCAGGCCACCGTGTGCGGCCGCCGGGCCGCCCCGACCCGGTGCGCCGGACCGCCCACGAGGCGGAGCGCGTACCCGCACCTGGGCGGGACCTGGTCCTGCCGCCGGCCACGCCCTACCTTCGCGACGTGCAGACGGCGCTGCTCGACGACGCACCTCCCGCGCGGACGACCTCCGACCGCGCCCGCCTGCTGCTCGGCGCCGCGTGGCTCGCGGGGCTGGTCGCGGCCCTGCTCCTGCCCGCGCCGTCCGGCCCGCCGCCCGGGGTCGAGCCGCTCGGGGTCCTGCGCCTGGCCGGCTGGTGCGCCGCGCTGGCCCTGCTCCTCGGCGGGGCGGAGCCGCTGCGGGCGACCCGCTGGGCGTGGTTCTGGCTGCTGACGGTGCCGTACGTCGGGGTGCCGGCCTTCCTGCTCCTCTCCGGTCCGACGCCCGGCCTGCCCGGCCCGCGGCCGGGCCGGCACCGGCTGACGGGCGGCTGGGCCTTCCTGCTGTCGGTCCTGCTGGCGCCGTAGGCCCGGGGCGGAGGCCGGGCAGGATGGCGCCGTGGACCTGCCCGTCGCCCCCGTCCTGCCCCTGCGCACCGAGCGCCTGGCGCTGCGCGCCTTCCGGCCGGAGGACGCCGACGCCGTGCTGGTCTGGCAGGGCGACCCGCACGCCGTGCGCTACGTGCCGTACGGCCCGCGCGACCGCGACCAGGTCGTCGCGGTGATGGCGCGCAAGGTCGGCAGCACGGCGCTGCGCGAGGAGGGCGACCTGCTCGAGCTCGCCGTCGAGCGGGCCGACGACGGCACGGTGATCGGCGACCTGCTGCTCGTCCTGCGGTCGGTGGAGCACGAGACGCTCGAGGTCGGCTACGTCTTCGCGACCGCGCAGCAGGGCCGGGGCTACGCGACCGAGGCGGTGCGCGCGCTGGTCGACCTGGCCTTCTCCACGCTCGGGGCGCGCCGGCTCGTCGCCCGCGTCGACGCCCGCAACGCGCCCTCCCGCGCCCTGCTGGAGCGGCTCGGCTTCCGGCTCGAGGCCCACCTGGTGGAGAACGAGTGGTTCAAGGGCGAGCTCGGCGACGAGACCGACTACGGCCTGCTCGCCCGGGAGTGGGCGGCGCGCGCCTGAGCGCTCGGGTTTGGTGTGCCCGCCGTCACGTCGTACGGTGCGCCCCGGCCGGCCGACCCCGCCGGTCCCGAACCCGAACCCGGAGGTTCCCCCGTGGGATCCACTCGCAAGCGGGCCGTCGCCACCGCGACCGCCACCCTCCTGTGCTCCGGCGTCGTCGCCGGGCTCGTGCCGGCGACCCAGGCGTCGGCGGCGACCGCGCCGACCGGCTACCTCGTCCTCGCGCCGCAGGGCCAGTCGCTGGCGAAGGCGGCCGCGCGCGTCGCCAAGGCCGGCGGCACCGTCGTCGCGTCCTACGACCAGATCGGCGTGCTCGTGGCCCGCTCCACCGACGCGTCGTTCGCGACCGCGGTCAAGGGCGCCGGCGTCGAGTCGGCGGCCGCGACCACCGGCCTCGGCTCGCTGCTGGAGCAGGAGGACACCCTGGCGCCCGGCGACCCGACGGCCGAGCCGCTGTTCGCCCAGCAGTGGGACATGACGCAGATCGACGTCCCGCAGGCGCACGCGATCACCACCGGGAGCCCGGACGTCGTCGTCGGCGTGCTCGACAGCGGCATCTCCAGCAGCCACCCCGACCTGACCACGCAGATCGACCGGTCGCGCAGCGCCTCCTGCGTCGGCGGCACGGCGGACCGGACCGAGGCGGCCTGGAACCCCACCACCTCCGACCACGGCACCCACGTCGCGGGCACCATCGCGGCGGCCCTGAACGGCGTCGGCGTCACCGGCGTCGCGCCGGGCGTCAAGGTCGCCTCGGTCAAGGTCGTGGACGACGAGGGCTACATCTACCCCGAGGCCGCGGTCTGCGGGTTCCTCTGGGCCGCCGACCACGGCATCCAGGTGACCAACAACAGCTACTTCATCGACCCGTGGGAGCTGAACTGCCGCAACGACGCGCGGCAGCGGCCGGTGTGGCAGGCCGTGCAGCGGGCGATCCGCTACTCCAACAGCAAGGGCGTGCTCAACATCGCCTCGGCCGGCAACTCCAACTACGACCTGCAGCACAAGGTCAACGACACCGGCAGCCCCAACGACGGCAGCTACCCCGTCGAGGACCGCACGGTCACGGGCGCCTGCCTGGTGCTCCCGGGCGAGGCCCCGGGCGTCACGACGGTGTCCTCGGTCGGCCGCGAGGAGCGCAAGAGCTACTTCTCCTCGTACGGCCAGGGCGTCGTGGACGTGACCGCGCCCGGCGGCGACACCCGCCAGCCCGACCCCGGCGCGTCCGACCCCAGCGGCGCGGTCCTGTCGACCACGTTCAACACGGCCACGCGGACCGACGGCTACGGCTACAAGCAGGGCACGTCGATGTCCTCGCCGCACGCCGCCGGTGTCGCCGCGCTCGCCCTGTCGGCGCACCCCAGGCTCAAGGCGCAGTCGCTCGCGTCGTTCCTCGAGCGCACCGCGACGCCGATCGCCTGCCCGGCCGGCGTGTACGACCCGCGCCCCGGCTTCGACCAGTTCCTGGCGACCTGCACCGGCGGGACCGCCCGCAACTCCTTCTACGGCGCCGGCAACGTCAACGCGCTGAACGCCGTCCGCTAGCCGGACGAGCGCCTGCGGGCCGGTCCCCTCACGGGGGCCGGCCCGCTCGGCGTCTCAGACGTGCCGGCCGCCGGTCACCTCGATCACGGTGCCGGTCACGTACGAGGCCAGCTCGGAGGCGAGGAACAGCACGACCGACGCGACCTCGTCGGGCTCGCCCGCCCGGCCCATCGGGATGTCGCCCATCTTCTGGTCCCAGGCCTTCTGCGGCATGGCCTCGGTCATGGCGGTGCGGATCAGGCCCGGCTGCACGGCGTTGATCCGGACGCCGGCGTGGGCGACCTCCTTGGCCGCGGCCTTGGTGAGGCCGACCATGCCGGCCTTGGCGGCGGAGTAGTTGGTCTGGCCGACGTTGCCGACCTTGCCGCTGATCGACGAGATGTTGACGATCGCGCCCGAGCCCTGCTCCCGCATGATCAGCGAGGCGTGCTTGGTGCCGAGCCAGGCGCCGTACAGGTGGACGTCGACGACCGAGCGGAAGTCGTCGGAGGACATGTTGCGCATCGTCTTGTCGCGGGTGATGCCGGCGTTGTTGACGAGCACGTCGAGGGACCCGAACTCCGTCACGCACGCCTGCAGCAGGGCCTGCACCTCGGCCTCGTCGGTGACGTCGCAGCGCCGGCCGACGGCCGTGCCCGGCAGCGCCTTGGCCGCCGCGACCGCCTCGGCCTCGTCGAGGTCGCCGAGCACGACCGCGGCGCCCTCCTGGACGAACCGGCGCGCGATCTCGTAACCGATCCCGCGCGCACCGCCCGTCACGACGGCGGTGCGACCTTCGAGCAGTGCCACGACGACCTCCCTGGAAGTGGCCGCCGACGGTACTCGCGCGGCCGGGAGGGGCTCGTGGCACCCTGGGGTGAACCGGAGTTCACGAGTCGAAGGAGCACACCAGCGTGGCTGGCATCTGCGAGGGACGCGTCGTCGTCATCACCGGCGCGGGCGGCGGCATCGGCCGCGAGCACGCCCTGGCCTTCGCCCGCGAGGGCGCGAAGGTCGTGGTCAACGACCTGGGCGGCTCGCGCGACGGCACCGGCGGCGACGCCGGACCGGCGCAGCAGGTCGTCGACGAGATCGTCGCGATGGGCGGCGAGGCCGTCGCCAACACCGACGACATCTCCAGCTGGGACGGCGCCGAGCGCCTCGTCAAGCAGGCGATCGACACCTACGGCACCCTGCACGTCCTGGTCAACAACGCCGGCATCCTGCGCGACCGGATGCTGGCCAACATGACCGAGGCCGAGTGGGACGCGGTCATCACCGTGCACCTCAAGGGCACGTTCGCCCCCACCCGGCACGCCGTGGGCTACTGGCGCGACCAGTCCAAGGCCGGCACCCCGGTGGACGCCCGCGTCATCAACACCAGCTCGTCGTCCGGCATCTTCGGCAACGTCGGGCAGTCCAACTACGGCGCGGCCAAGGCCGGGATCGCCGCCTTCACGGTCATCACGAGCCAGGAGCTGGGCCGCTACGGCGTCACCGTCAACGCGATCGCCCCGACCGCGCTCACCCGGATGACCGAGGACCTCGAGGTCATGAAGTCGATCTCGGACTCGGGCAAGGAGAGCGGGTTCGACATGCTCGCGCCCGACAACATCAGCCCGCTCGTCGTCTACCTCGGCAGCGAGTCCTCCCGCGAGATCACCGGTCGGGTCTTCTCCGTCGTCGGCGGCCAGGTCAACGTCGTCGAGGGCTGGGCCAACGGCCCCGGCGCCGACAAGGGCGCCAAGTGGGAGCCGGGCGAGCTGGCCGAGGTCCTGCCGGACCTGGTCCGCCAGGCCGCGCCGAACGCCGACCAGAGCGGCAAGCGGCCCGCGCAGTAGGCAGGCCAGGCGCCTGCCGCACCCGGCCTGTAGGCTCCCTGCCGGGTCGACCGACCTGGCCAGGAGGCTTCGCCTAGTCCGGTCTATGGCGCCGCACTGCTAATGCGGTTTGGGACTTCAATCCCATCGGGAGTTCAAATCTCCCAGCCTCCGCACGGTCCGCGGGCCCGCCCCTCACGGGGTGGGCCCGCTGCCGTTCAGCCCCCGAGCAGCACCCTGGCCAGCGCCGGGTCCTGCAGCCGGCGCCGGGTCGAGGTCTCGGCCTGCTCGACCATGGCGCCCCACGGGCCCGGCGACATCGCGTTGAGCCCGGTGACGGCGAGGTCCTGCACGCTGGGCTGGAAGGTCAGGACCGGCGTGCCGGAGCGCCGGACCCGGGCGGCCTCGCGGGCCAGCGTGGTGCGGAACAGCAGCCGGGCCGGCAGGTCCAGCCGGGCGGCGAGCGCGCGCCGCGAGACCGACATCGGCGAGCTGACCACCACGGCGTCCAGGCCCAGCCCGGCGAGCAGGTCCAGGTTGGTGGGGGAGTGCACGCCGCCGTCCACGTACGTCTCCCCGTCGACCTGCACGGGGGTGAAGAAGCCGGGGATGGCGCACGACGCGGCGACCGCCAGCGACAGCGGCGCGGGGGGCGAGCCCGCCCGCCCGAACACCACGCGTCGCCCGTCGCGGCGGCGGGCCGCGCAGACCCAGGTGGTCGCGCGTGGCCACTGGTCGCCCGCGGCGCCGCGCACCATGGTGACGATGCCGCCGACGCTGTGGGTGCCGGCCGGCACGAGCCGCGACAGCAGGCCGCCGACGCTGACCCGTCCGGGGGCGAGGGCGGCCGCCTCGATCCCGACCGGGGCGAGCGGCGCGGCCGTGCCCGCGCGGCCCCCCGAGCCGGGCGTGCGCAGCGCGGTCGGGGACACCCCGGCGCGGAGCATCGCCGCGGCGATGGAGCCGGCCGAGGTCCCGACGACGACCTCCGCCGAGCGGGCGTCCCAGCCGGCGTCGGCCAGCGCGGACAGCACGCCGGCGTGGAAGGCCTGACCGGCCGTCCCGCCGGCGCCGAGGACCAGACCGATGCGGGGCACGGCAGCGCCGTACCCCCGCTGCCGCCCTCCGCAACGGTCAGCGCGGCCGCCGCCGCCGGGGTGCCGACACCGCCCGCCGCAGCGCCCGGCGCTGCCGGTCGGTCACCGGCACCGGCCGCCAGGGCTCCGAGCCCGGCCGGACGGCCGCGGCGAGCTCCACGCGCAGGCGGTCGACCCCCCCGAGCAGCGCGCCGTGCTGCGCCCAGGCACCCGCGTCGACGGCCGGGTCGACGTGCAGCAGCGTGCTCAGCCGGTCGCGGGCCCGGTCCAGGTCGGCGAGGTCGTCCCCGAGGGCACGGGCGGTGTCGTCGGAGCCCGGGTGCTCGAGCCGGCTGCCGACGCTGGTCAGCGCCTTGGCGGCCTCCTCCAGCAGGTCGGCGAGGGCCTCGCGGACCGCGGGCGGGTAGGCGGCACCCGGCTGGTCCTCGGGCACGAAGTACGCCCGGTCGAGCAGCGCGCGGCACAGGCTGCGCAGGGCCACGTGGGCGTGCTCCAGCGCGGTGAGCCCCTGGCGCAGCCGTGGCCGGGCGGAGCGCGCGCGGGCGCCGCGCGGGTTGAAGCGGGCGCTCTCCTCGGCGCGGGCGAGGGCCTTGTCGACGCGCCGGACCTCCCGGCCCAGCCCGCGTGCGCGGTCCAGCCAGCGGTCGGACTCCTCGCGCCCCCACCCGCCGCGCAGCTCCTCGGCGAGCCCGTCCAGGACGTCGGCCATCCGCTCGACGAGGTCGGCGAGGGCGTCCTCGGCGGGCTGCACGTACAGCGGCGGGGCGATGACGACGTTGACGACGACCCCGACGGCCGCCCCGATGAGCGTCTCCACCACCCGGTCGCCGGCCAGCTGGTCGTCGCCGCCGACCGCCAGCACGATCATCGCGCTGATCGGCACCTCGAGCGTGCTGTCCCCGAGCTGGAGCAGGCGGCCGAGCAGCAGCGAGAGCAGGACGACGATGCCCAGGCTCCACCAGCTCAGGCCGACCAGGCTCGCGACGCCGATCGCGATGCAGACGCCGGACGCGACGCTGATGATGCGGCCGAACCCGCGGACGACCGTCTCGTACATCGTCAGCTGGACGACGAGCAGGGCCGTGAGCGGCGCGAGCACCGGGCCCTGGCTCGTCCCGAGCGCGTCGGCGGTGGCGTACGCCAGGACCGCCGCGAGCGTCGTCTTGGCGGTGCGGATGCCCGGGACCCGGCCGCGCCGGACCAGGCGCGACCGGAGCTCCTGCACGAGACCGCTCACCCGTCCATCCTGGACCCGGACGGGGCGGCGGTCAGGACCCCCTTGTCCGCGCCGCGCCGCGCCTCCGACCTCGGCGGGGACGTGCGGGCGCAGCGCGGCCGGGGCGCGGCGGCCCGGTCCACAGCCTCACCCGGGTTGTCGGACCCCCGACCTACCGTTCCGGCATGCGCCTGCTCCACACCTCCGACTGGCACCTCGGCCGCACCCTGCACCGGGCCGACCTCCGGGACGCGCAGGCGGCCTTCCTCGACGGGCTCGTCGACACGGTCCGCAGCGAGCGGGTCGACGCGGTGCTCGTGGCGGGCGACGTCTACGACCGCGCCGTGCCGGCCCTGGACGCCGTGGCGCTCTACGACGACGCCCTGGTCCGGCTGCGGGAGGCCGGGGCGCGGGTGGTCGTGACCAGCGGCAACCACGACTCGGCGGCGCGTCTCGGGGTGGGCGCGCGGCTGGTCGACGCCGCGGGAGTGCACGTCCGGACCCGTCCGCAGGCGGTGGGCGAGCCGGTGCTGCTGGCGGACGAGCACGGCGAGGTGGCGGTGTACGGCCTGCCCTACCTCGAGCCGGAGGCGGTGCGGGCCGTCCTGCCGCCCGACCCGGGCGGCGACCCGGCCGAGCCGCGCGGCCACGCCGGGGTGCTGGGACGCGCGATGGCCTGCGTGCGCGCGGACCTCGCCGGCCGCCGCGCCCGGTCCGTCGTGCTCGCCCACGCCTGGGTCACCGGCGCCGAGCCCAGCGACAGCGAGCGCGACATCACCGTCGGCGGGGTCGGCTCGGTGCCGGCCGCGCTGTTCGACGGGGTCGACTACACCGCCCTCGGCCACCTGCACGGCGCCCAGCGGCTGCGCGACGGCCTGCGCTACAGCGGCTCGCCGCTGGCCTACTCCTTCTCCGAGGCCGCCCACGCCAAGGGCTCGTGGCTCGTGGAGCTCGACGCGGCGGGCCTGGCGCGGGTGGAGAAGGTCCCCTCACCGCCCGCCCGCCGGCTCACCGTGCTGCGGGGCAGGCTGGAGGGCCTGCTGGGCAGCCGCGAGCACGACGGCCGCGAGGACGACTTCCTGTCCGTGGTCCTCACCGACGAGGTCCGGCCCGACGAGGCCATGACCCGGCTGCGCTCGCGCTTCCCCCACGTCCTGGTGCTCGAGTGGCGCCCCGAGGGGGTGGTGGCCGACGCGCGCAGCTACGGCGCCCGGGTGCGCCAGCGCGACGACCTCGCGGTGGTGGAGGAGTTCGTGCGCCACGTGCGCGGCGCCGGCGAGGCCGGCTGCGCCGCTCCCGACGAGCGCGCCCTGCTGTCCGAGGCCCTCGAGGCCGGCCGGCTCACGGCGGCGTCCGCGTGAGGCCCCACCGGCTGCGGCTGCAGGCCTTCGGCCCGTTCCCGACCGGCGTCGAGGTCGACCTCGACGCGCTCGCCGGCAGCGGCATCTTCCTGCTCCACGGCGAGACCGGCGCGGGCAAGACCACGCTGCTCGACGGGCTGGGCTTCGCGCTGTACGGCCGGGTGCCGGGCGTGCGGGGCAGGACGGCCCGGCTGCGCGCCGACACGGCCGACGCGTCCGTGCGCACGGAGGTCGAGCTGGAGGTGACGCTCGGGGGGCGGCGCTGGCGGATCGTGCGGCGGCCCGCGCAGGAGCGGCCCAAGGCGCGGGGCACCGGCACGACGACCGAGCAGGCGAGCGTGCGGCTCGACGAGTGGCGCGACGGCGGCTGGGCCAGCGTGTCGACGCGGATCGACGAGGCCGCCGCCGAGCTCGACCCGCTGCTCGGCATGAGCGCCGACCAGTTCTTCCAGGTCGTGCTGCTCCCGCAGGGGGAGTTCGCGCAGTTCCTGCGCAGCGACAACGACGAGCGCCGCAAGCTGCTGCAGCGGCTGTTCGCCACGGAGCGGTTCCGCGCCGTCGAGGACTGGCTGGCCGACCGGCGGGTCCGCACCGCTGCCGCGCTCGCCGGCGGGCAGCAGGAGGTCCGGCTGCGGGTGGCACGGCTCGCCCAGGCGGCCGGCGTCGAGGAGCCCGACCCGCTCCCGGGCGGGTGGGCGCTGCACCTCGTGGAGCAGGCCCGCGCCCGGGCTCGGGACGCCGCCGCGCAGGCCGAGCGCTGCGACACGGCGCGCCGCAGCGCCCGGGCGCTGCTGGAGGACGCGCAGCGGCTCGCCGGCCGGCAGGCCCGTCGCGCCGAAGCCCTCACCCAGCGCGACCGCCTGGCCCGCGGGCGCGCCGCGCACGAGGCCCTCGGCGCCGAGCTGCGGGCGGCCGCGCGGGCGGCCGAGCTGGCCCCTCTGCTCGACCGCACCACGACGACCGCGGCCGAGCGGCAGGCGGCGCTCCACCGCGAGGCGACGGCGCGCGCGGCCCTGGTCCCCCTGGGCCTGCCCGCCGGCGCAGACCTGCCCGCGCTGCGCTCGGTGGCGGAGTCGGCCAGCCGGCGCACCGGGCGGCTCGACGGGCTGCGCGGCCTGGCCGACGAGCTCGCCGGCGAGCAGCAGCAGGGGCGCGTCGACGCCGAGCGCGCCGCGCGAGCCGCCCGGGCCGCCGCCGCGCTGGTGCAGCGGCTGGCCGTCCTGCCCGCCCGCCGCGAGCGGGCCGCCGCGGACGTGCTCGCGGCGGAGCAGGCCCGGCAGGCCCTGCCCGCCGCGGCCGCCCGGTCGGCGTCGCTCACCGCAGCCCTCGCCGACGCCCGCGCGCTCGCGGAGGCCGACCAGGCGCGGACGCAGCTGCGCGAGGAGCACCTGTCCGCGCGCGAGGAGGTGCAGTCGCTGCGCGACAAGGAGAGCGAGCTGCGGCAGAACCGCCTCGACACGATGCTCGACGAGCTCGCCGGCCTGCTCGTCGACGGCGTGCCCTGCGAGGTCTGCGGCTCGACCGAGCACCCCGACCCGCACGAGCTCGCCGGCACCGGCGCCTCGCGCGAGGACGAGGAGCGCGCCCGGCTGGCCAGCGAGGACGCGGTGCGCCGGGCGACCGACCTGGCCGAGCGGATCGCGGCCGTCGAGGCCACCGCGGCGCAGCTCCGGGTCCGGCTGGCGGCGGGGGGGCACCTGCCGGACGACGGGCTGGCCACCGCCGCGCCCGGCACGGCCGCCGACGGTCCTGCCACTGCGCTCCCGGGCGCCCTGGCGGCGCTGCTGGCCGGCGCCGACCGCGCGCAGGCCGCCCTCACGCGCGCCGCCGAGGGGCTGCCCGCCGCCCTCGCCGCGCTGGAGGCCGTCGAGGCCGAGCAGGCCGCGGGCGGGACCGAGCGCACCCGGCTCGACGCCGAGCAGGCCGCCGCCGCGCAGCGGGCCGCGGACGCCGCCGGCCGCGCGGACCGGCTCGCCGCCCGCCTTGCTGCTGAGCTGGACGGCGCGCCGGACCTCGACACCGCGCTGCAGGAGTGCGCCGCGGTCGTCGCGGCCTGCGACCGGGCGGCGCAGGCGGCCGAGCTGGCCCTGCGCGCCGCCGAGGACGCGGCGCGGGCGGCCGCCGAGGCGACGGCCGCGGCCGCGACCGCGGGCTTCGGCGGCCCCGACGAGGCGCGCGCCGCGCTGAAGACGCCGTCCTGGCGGGCGCAGACCGAGCAGCGCCGGCGGGTGGTCGACGACGACGCGGCCGCCGTGGCGGTCGCCCTGGCCGACCCGGAGCTCGACGTCGCCCTCGACCCGGCGGCCGACGTCGTCGGCGCCCGCCGCGCCGTGGAGGGCGCCGACGCCGAGCACACCGCCGCCGTGCGGGAGGCCGGCGCCGCGGTCTCCCGCCGCGACGAGCTGGAGGCGCTGGCGCCGCCCCTCGCGGAGGCGCTGGCGGCGCTCACGCCCCTCGAGCGGGAGCACGCCCGGGCCCGCCGGCTCGCCGACCTGTGCGCGGGCGGCGCCGGCAACGCGCTGCGCATGAGCCTGACGTCGTTCGTGCTGGCCGCCCGGCTGGAGGAGGTGGCCGCGGCGGCGAGCGAGCGGCTGCTGCGGATGACTCAGGGCCGCTACGCGCTGGTCCACACCGACGGGCAGGCCAAGGGCGGCGCCCGCTCGGGGCTCGGCCTGCTGGCCCGCGACGCCTGGACCGGGAGCGACCGCGAGACGAGCACCCTGTCGGGCGGGGAGACCTTCCTGGCCTCCCTCGCCCTGGCGCTCGGGCTCGCCGACGTCGTGCAGGCCGAGGCCGGCGGCACGCGGATCGAGGCGCTGTTCGTGGACGAGGGCTTCGGCACGCTCGACGAGCAGACCCTCGACGAGGTGATGGACGTCCTCGACGGCCTGCGCGAGGGCGGCCGGGTCGTGGGGCTGGTCAGCCACGTCGCCGAGCTGCGGGCGCGCATCCCCGCGCAGGTCCACGTCCACAAGGACCGCCAGGGCAGCACCCTGTCGGTGCTGGGCTGCTGAGCCGGTGAGCGTCGAGGTGCGCCGCGGCGCCGAGCGGGCCGTGACCCGCGTCGAGGGGCGCGAGACGCGGCACGGCTTCTCCTTCGGCGCCCACTACGACCCGGCCAACACGTCCTTCGGGCTGCTCGTCGCCTGCAACGAGGACCGCCTGCAGCCCGGCGCCGGCTACGGCGCCCACCCCCACCGTGACCTCGAGATCGTCACCTGGGTGCTGGCCGGCAGCCTGGTCCACGAGGACGACGCGGGCGCGCGGGCCGTGCTGCGTCCCGGCGCGGTGCAGCGGATGACCGCCGGCCGCGGGGTCGTCCACTCCGAGACCACCGGGTCCTGCGGCGGCCCGGTCCACCTCGTGCAGACCTGGCTCGTGCCCGACCGCACCGGCCTCGACCCCGGCTACGAGCAGGGCGAGGCGGTGCTCGAGCCCGGCCGGCTCGTCGCGCTGGCCTCGGGGCGGCCCGGGTGCGACGCCGCCGTCCGGCTCGCCCAGCGCGACGCCACCCTCCACGCCGCCCGGCTCGGCCCGGGCGACGCCGTGCTGCTGCCCGACGCGCCGTACGTCCACCTGCTCGTGACGCGGGGAGCCGTACGGCTGGCGGGGTCCGGCCAGCTCGGGCAGGGCGACGAGGCCCGGTGCACGTCCGCCGGGCGGCTGTCCGTGCTCGCGGCCGTCGAGGCCGAGGTCCTCGTGTGGGAGATGCACGCGCGCGTGGGCGGGTAGGGCCCGGTCCGGCGGTCAGGGGGTGCGGGCCGAGCGGCGCGCTAGTCCTGCTGGGCCGCCACCAGCGTCGCCTCCGCGGTACGCGTCTCGCCGTCGCGCACGTAGGTCAGCGTCACGGCGTCGCCCGGGTCGTACGACCGGACGGCGACGATGAGGCTGTCGGCGTCGGTCACCGCGCGGTCGCCGACCTCCGTCAGGACGTCGCCGGCCTCGAGCCCGGCCTGCGCGGCCGGCCCGCCGGACGTCACGGCCTGCACGGTCGCCCCGAGGCCCGGGGTGCCCGTCGCCGTGCTCGTCGCGTCGCCCACGCTGATCCCGATCACGGGGTGGCTGGCGGTGCCGTCGGCGATGAGCTCCTCGACGACCTCGCTCACGTCGTTGGCGGGGATCGCGAAGCCCACGCCGATGCTGCCGGCCGTCGCGCCCGTGCTGGTGTCGGTGGTGCTGGCGATGGCGGTGTTGACGCCGACGACGCTGCCGGCGAGGTCGACGAGCGCGCCGCCGCTGTTGCCGGGGTTGATGGCGGCGTCGGTCTGCACCGCGTCGATCACCGACTGCTCGCCGGCGGCCTCGCCGGTGCGCACCGGCCGGTCGAGCGTCGAGACGATGCCCTGGGTGACGGTGTCGGACAGGCCCAGCGGCGCGCCGACGGCCAGGACCGTCTGCCCGACCGCCAGCTCGTCGCTGTCGGCGAGCACCGCGGGCACGAGGTCGTCGCGGTCGCTCACCCGGAGCACGGCGAGGTCGCTGCTCGGGTCGGTGCCGACGATGGTGGCGCGGCTGGTCCGGCCGTCGGAGAAGGTCACGCTGACCGTCCCGCCGGCCACCGCCGCGGAGACCACGTGGTTGTTGGTGACGACGTAGCCGTCGGCGCTGAGGACGATGCCCGACCCGGTGCCCGACACCGGCTGGGCGGCCGCCGAGCCGGACCGGCCGGTCCCGCCGGCCGTGCCGGTGACGGCGATGGTCACCACGCTGGGGGAGATGACCGCGGCGGCCGACTCCGGGGTGCCGGCCGCCGTGCTGGCGGGCAGGGCAGCGGCGCGGGTCAGCCCGCCGGTGGACGTGGGGGCCGCGGTCGTGTCCTCCTGCAGCAGCGTGGTCAGCCCGGCGCCGGTCGCGCCCGCGCCGAGGCAGGCCACCAGCAGCAGGGCGGAGCCGCCCCGCCGCCAGCGGGGCGGGGCCGGCGGGGCGGCGTACCCGTACGGGGCGGCGTCGTGCACCGTGCGGGGCAGGTCGTGGGTCTGGGTCATGTCGGCTCCTCGTCGTACGCGCCGGGGTGCGCACCGACGAGAGTGCTCAGCCTGGCTGGGAGGCCCCCGTGCGCGACCTGGGAGCCGGCTGTGAGGACGGCCGGACGACGAGCGCGACCCCGGCGGCGGCGACGACGACCCCGGCGACCGACACCGCGGCCAGTCGCTCGTCGAACAGCAGCAGCGCCTCGAGCGCGGTGGCGGGCGGCACGAGGTACAGCAGGCTCGACACGCTGGCGGCGCTGCCCCGCTGCAGCAGCACCAGCAGCAGGAGCACCGCGCCGATCGACAGCACGACGACCAGCCAGGCCAGGGCCAGGACGAAGTCGCGCGTCCACTCCACTCGCCACTGACCGGTGGCCGTGGCGGCGACGAGCAGCAGGGCGGTGGCGGCGGCGTACTGGACCGCCGTGCCGCTGAGCAGCGGCACCTGCCCGCCGTGCCGCTTCTGGTACAGCGTGGCGGCGGTCCCGCTGACCAGCCCGACCGCGACGGCCGCGAGGCCCTCGACGGGCAGCCGGCCCGTCCCGGTGAGCAGGCCGGGCGCCAGGACGAGCACGACGCCGACGACGCCGAGCAGCAGGCCGGCGCCCTGGACGACCCGCAGCCGCTCGCCGAGCACCCGCACCGCCAGCACCGCGGTGAGCACCGGCTGCAGGCTGGTCACCACGGCCGCCACGCCGGCCGGGACGCCGAGGGCGATGCCGGTGAAGACGCCGCCCAGGTAGCCGGCGTGCAGCAGCACCCCTACGACGGCGGCCCGGCCGTACTGCTCCCGGTCCCGCGGCAGGGGCGAGCGCGTGACGAGCGCCAGCAGGGCCAGCAGCGCCGCGGCGAGCCCCAGCCGGACGGCGAGGAAGGGGAAGGGGTCGGCGTACGGCAGGCCGTACTTCGGCCCCCACGAAGCCGGTGCTCCACAGCACCACGAACAGCGCCGGACCACCGACCCGGACCAGCGCTGACGAGCTCACCGCGACAGACTGCCAGGGGGCCGGGCGAGCCTCCCGCGCTCTCCTGCCGCGGCGGCCGGCGGCGGGAGCCGGCGCGAGCAGGACGTCGGACCGGCCGCCAGCGCGACCCGCTATGCTCGCTCCCGTCGTCGTGCCCCGACGACGCGCGCTCGTAGCTCAACGGATAGAGCACTTGACTACGGATCAAGAGGTTGCAGGTTCGAATCCTGCCGAGCGCACCGAGAAGTAGCAGGTCAGCGGCTCAAGGTCGTTGGTGAGAGCCACGTCGCCAACGGACCTGCTGACGAGGCCACGGCCCAGGCGTGCGGGAGGGCCTTCCGCCTGCCGCGCGCGACGTCGAGTCGAGCGCCGCCACGTCCTCGCCGTACGCCGCATGGGGCGTACCGCGTACGGCGCCTCCCTCGACCTCCCTCGACCTCCCTCGACCTCACCGGCCCCCGAGCAGGCCCGGACCGCCCGCGCAGCCCGCACCGTGACCGCAACTCCCGAACCGACCGCACCCGCCCCCTTGTGGATCGCGAGGTCGTTCCGCCACGGAGAGTGCGCCGAGGTCCCCGGCTCGAGGGTCAGCAGCAGCGGCTCGTCGGGTTCCGCTCCGCCGCGTCGGACCGCTGCCGCTCGTACTCACGCCGGCTCAGCGGGGCATGGCCGTGCCGCTCGCACTCCTCGAGGTACCGGTCCCACCGCGCCTCGCCGCTGCACTCGCGGGCGTACCACCGGATGCCGCGGCCGGCCCGGCTGACCGCGGCGCGGAGGTCCTCCGTCGTCACCGGTGCGTCCGGGGGCCGGCGCTGACGAGCGCCTCGTGCTCGGCGATGGCGCGCTTCTCCTCCGCCGTCGCGAACATGCCGGACGGCTCGACGAGCTGGGACGGGGCGGCCGGCTCCTCCGTCGTCGGCAGGCTCCCGACCCGCAGGGCCTTGACGATCACGACCACCGCGTTGATGACGACGACGATGACGAGCAGGGCGAACACGCTCTGCAGGACGCCGTTCACCGTCGAGTTGGTGATGATCTGCCCCATCTGGTCGACGTCCCGGGCCGGCGCCAGGAGCTGGCCCGCGTCCCGCGCGTCGGCGTACCGCGCCCGCTGCGCGAAGTAGCCGATCGTGGGGATGTCGGAGAAGACCTTCTGGTAGCTGGCCGTCATCGTCACGATCAGGTCCCACACGAGCGGTACGCCGGTGACCCAGGCGTAGCGAGCCTTGCCGTGCTTGATCAGCAGCACCGTGACGAGGGTCAGGGCGATGGCGGCGAGCAGCTGGTTGGCGATCCCGAACAGCGGGAAGAGCTGGTTGATCCCGCCGAGCGGGTCGGTGACGCCGACATAGAGGATGTAGCCCCAGAGGGACACGACCGCGGCGCTGGCCATGATGTTGCCGGGCCGCCAGTTGAGGTCGCCGAACTTCGGCCAGATGTTGCCGATCGAGTCCTGCAGCATGAACCGCCCGACCCGGGTCCCGGCGTCCACCGCGGTGAGGATGAACAGCGCCTCGAACATGATCGCGAAGTGGTACCAGAAGGCCTGCAGGCCGCCGCCGAACGCGTCGGAGAAGACCTGGGAGATGCCGACGGCGAGCGCCGGGGCACCACCGGTGCGGGAGATGAGGCTCGGCTCCTGGACCGCGGCCGCGGCGCTCGCGAGCGCTTCGGGTGTGGTGAGGAACCCGAGCCCGCTGACGAAGGCCGCCGCGGTCTCGGGGGTGCCCCCGGTGGCGCCGGCCGGGCTGTTCATCGCGAAGTAGAGGCCGGAGTCGATGATGCTGGCGGCGATGAGCGCGCTGATGGCGACGAAGGACTCCATGAGCATGCCGCCGTAGCCGATGAGCCGGACCTGGCTCTCCTTCGCGAGCATCTTCGGCGTGGTGCCGGAGGCGATCAGCGCGTGGAACCCCGACAGGGCACCGCAGGCGATGGTGATGAACACGAACGGGAACAGCTTGCCGGCGAAGACCGGCCCGTTGCCCTCCGTCGCGAAGCTGGTGACGGCCTCGTTCTGCAGGACCGGCCGGGAGATGAGCAGACCGACGGCGAGCAGGACGATCACGCCGATCTTCATGAAGGTCGACAGGTAGTCCCGCGGCGTCAGCAGCAGCCAGACCGGCAGCACCGAGGCGACCAACCCGTAGACGACGAGCGCGACGACCAGCCACTCCTTGCTCAGGGTCAGCGCCTCGCCGAGGGCGGTGTCGTCGATGAGCCCGCCGCCGATGATGGCCAGCAGGAGCAGGGCGACCCCGATGGCAGTGGCCTCGAGCACCTGGCCTGGCCGGATCGTGCGCAGGTAGACGCCCATGAACAGCGCGATCGGGATCGTCAGGCCGATGGAGAACACGCCCCACGGCGACTCGGCCAGGGCGTTGACGACGATGAGCGCGAGCACCGCGAGGATGATGATCATGATGGCGAACACGGCGATGAGGGCGGCGATGCCGCCGGCGAGGCCGATCTCCTCGCGGACCATCTGGCCCAGCGACTTCCCGTTCCGGCGCATCGAGAAGAACATGACCGTGAGGTCCTGGACCGCTCCAGCGAAGATCACGCCGACGACGATCCAGATCGTGCCCGGCAGGTAGCCCATCTGCGCCGCGAGCACCGGACCGACCAGGGGCCCCGCACCGGCGATCGCGGCGAAGTGGTGCCCGAACAGCACCCGCCGGTCGGTCACGTCGAAGTCGCGCCCGTTGTGCAGGCGCTCGGCCGGCGTCGCCCGCCGGTCGTCGACCTGCAGGATGCGGTAGGTGATGTACCGGGCGTAGAACCGGTAGGCGATGGCGTAGGAGCACAGGGCCGCGAACAGGACCCACAGCGCGGACACGGTCTCACCTCGCGACAGTGCGAGCACCGTCCACGAGAGCGCGCCGACCGCGGCGACGGCGATCCAGATCGCCAGCTGAGCGGGCGATCGGCCGGCGCGCGGCGGCTCGGTGGCGCCTGCACCAGGATCGGTCTGCAGCGTCGTGGACATGTGTGCCTCCCGGAGGGGACGTGCAGCGAACGAGACCCCCGAGCGACGTGTCGTCTCGGCGGGTGTGCGCACCGTATCGGTGGATCCGCACCGCGTCAGCGAGCACGTCGGGACAGCGACGAGTCTCCGTCGTGCGCCGGCTCCGACGATCTCGCCGCGAGGCACGCGGTTGGCCACCGGGGCGCCGAGGTCGACGGCCCTGCGGCCGCTCCCCAGGCCGTCCCGGCGCACGCCTGCTCGGCCCCGTGCTGGAGGCCCCACGGGCTCAGGAGGACGCGGGCTGGGGCGTCCGCACGGTGAGGACCACTGCCGTGGCCAGGGCTCCGACCGCGAGCGCACCGACGATCACCGGCGAGTACCCGCCCGTGGCGTCGATCACCGCGCCGGCAGCCGGGGGTCCGATGGCGGACCCCACGGCCGCGGACGTGTACAGGACGCCGAGCAGCCCGCCGAGACCGCGCACGCCGAACAGGCCGGCGACCAGCGCGGGGCCGAGCGCGACGAACCCGCCATAGCCGATGCCGAGGAGCGCGGCGAACGCGGCCAGCCGCGGGTAGCCGGGCGCGCCGAGCCAGAGCAGGAAGCTGCCGGCCATCAGCGCGAAGCAGGCCTGGTAGGTGCGGAGCACGCCGGTGCGGGCCGCGACCGCCCCGAGCCCCAGCCGGCCCACGACGCTGGCGGCACCGATGACCCCGATCAGCGCCGCCGCCGCGACGTCCCCGGCGCCCCGGCTGGCGGCGTACGCCGGCAGGTGCACGAAGGGGACGAACAGCACGACCGAGAGCAGCAGGCCGCTCAGGTACAACCGCAGGTAGGCCGGCGTGCGCAGGCGCGGGAGCAGCGGCACCGCCTCGCCGTGCGTGGACACCGGGGCGGGTCGCACGAGCAGGGCGCACCCGACGAGCACGACGGTGCTGACGGCCGCGAGGAGCAGGTACGCGTCGCGCCAGCCGTACCGGCCGATCAGCTCCGCGGCCAGCGGGGCGACGAGCAGCGTCCCGAGGCCGATGCCGGACACCGCGATGCCGACCGCGAGGGTGCGCCGGCGGGTGAACCACCCGCCCACGACGGCGACCAGCGGCACGTAGCTGCAGGCCACGCCGAGCCCGACGCCGAGGCCGTGTCCGAGGTACGCGTGCCACAGCGTCGTGGCGCGGGAGGTCAGCACGAGGCCCAGGCCCAGGGCGAGGGCCCCGGCGAGCACCACCGGCCGGGGTCCGAACCGGTCGACGGCCGGGCCGGTGAGAGCGCCGAGGCCGAACAGGGCCACCGTGGTCAGCGAGAAGACGCCGGCGGTGGCCCCGCGACCTGCCCCCAGCGCCTCGCTCATCGGCAGCAGGAACGCCCCGAAGCTGTAGGCGACGCCGAAGACGGTGAACATCGCCAGGAACGCCGCTCCCACGACCGACCACGCCCGTGCGCTGTCCTGCAGGTCCGACGCACCAGCCGTCGAGAGGTGGGCGGCCGGCTGACGCGCTGGCACGGCGCTGCTCATGACGGCAGCAGGAGCGCCCGGACGTCGTCGGGCACCGGGGTCGGGGTCCGGTCCAGGTCGGTCATGACGTACGTCGTGCGGACCCGGCAGCAGACCCGGTCGCCGACCGAGATCGTGAGCGCGGTGACGAAGCTCGTGCGCCCGACCCGCTCCACCTCGCCGTCCACCTCGAGCAGGTCGCCCCAGCGGGCCGAGGAGGACCACTGCAGCTCGCTGGCGACCACGGAGGTGTCGTAGCCCTTCTCGATCAGGTCGGGGTAGGACACGCCCAGCCGGCGCCAGAGGTGCTCGGCGGCCTCGTCGGCATAGGCCAGGTAGTGCGCGTTGAACACGACGCCCTGCTGGTCGCACTCGGCGTAGCGGACGGGGGCGGACCAGACGGACATGCGCGGGCCTTCCGAGAGGGCGCGGTCGGTGCCGCGCGCGGGTGGGACTGCGGCTGCACAGAGAGCTCCGCGGTCGAGCACCAGCCCGACGGGCGAGCGCCCTGCGCCGGCGGGCGCCCCGCACCGCAGCTCAGTGCGTCGACGGCTCTATCGGGATCTCGCTGCGGTCGCCGGACCAGAGCGTGTGGAACGCGCCCTCGACGTCGGTGCGCCGGTAGGTGTGCGCGCCGAAGAAGTCCCGCTGACCCTGGATCAGGGCCGCGGGCAGCCGCTCGGAGGCGAGCGAGTCGTAGTAGGACAGCGCGGAGGCGAAGCCGGGCACCGGGACACCGGACAGCGCCGCCGCGGACACGACCCGCCGCCACGCCTGCTCGCCCGCGGCGACCGCGTCCGCGAAGTACTCGTCCTCCAGCAGCGTGCTCAGGTCGGCGTCGCGCGCGTACGCCTCGACGATGCGGTTGAGGAACTGCGCGCGGATGATGCAGCCGCCGCGCCAGATCCTCGCGACCGCGCCGAGGTCGACGTCCCAGCCGTACTCCCGAGCGCCGGCCACGATGGCGTCGAAGCCCTGCGCGTAGGCGACCACCTTCGAGGCGTACAGGGCCGCGCGGACGTCGTCCTCGAACCCGTCGTACGTCGGCTGGACCTGCGGGCGCTGACGCACCACCCGCTGGACGGCGGCGCGCTGCTCCGGCCGGCTGGACACCGCCCGCGCGAACACCGCCTCGCCGATGCCCGAGACCGGCACCCCGAGCCCGACGGCGTTCTGCACCGTCCACACGCCGGTGCCCTTGGACCCGGCCTGGTCGAGCACGACGTCGACGAAGGGCCGGCCGGTGCGCGCGTCGGTCTGCCGCAGCACCTCGGCGGTGATCTCGATCAGATAGGACTCGAGGTCGCCCTGGTTCCAGGTGGCGAACACGTCGGCGAGGGCGGCGACGTCGTGGCCGCCGATCCGGCGCAGCAGGTCGTAGGACTCGGCGATGAGCTGCATGTCGGCGTACTCGATGCCGTTGTGGACCATCTTGACGAAGTGGCCGGCGCCGCCCGTCCCGATGTGGGTGACGCACGGCTCGCCCTCGGCGACGGCGGCGATGGAGGCCAGGACGGGCCCGAGCGTCTCGTACGCCTCGGCGGAGCCGCCGGGCATGATCGACGGGCCCTTGAGCGCGCCCTCCTCACCGCCGGAGATGCCGGCGCCGACGAAGGCGACGCCCCGGTCCTGCAGCTCGCGCTCGCGCCGGATGGTGTCCTGGAAGTCGGCGTTGCCGCCGTCGACCACGATGTCGCCCGGCTCGAACCGGGCGGCGAGCTGCTCGACCACGGCGTCCGTGCCGCGGCCCGCCTGCACCATGATGATCGCGGTACGCGGTCGAGCCAGCGACGCGACGAAGTCGTCGACCGACTCCGAGGCCACGAAGCCGGCCTCCGGGTGCTCGGTGAGCAGGGTGCGGGTGCGCTCGGGCGAGCGGTTGTAGACGGCCACGGTGTTGCCCTCGCGGCTGGCGAGGTTGCGGGCGAGGTTGGAGCCCATCACGGCCAGGCCCACCACGCCGATGTTCGCGCGCCCGGCGGGCGTGCCGTCCTGCTGTGCGGTGTCGCTCACGGTGGTCCTGACTGCTGGAGGGAGGTGCCGCTCGGGAGGTGCCGCCGGTCAGGCGTCGAAGTCGGTGCCGGTGCTGACCTGCTCCCAGGCGTCGGCCTCGGCCAGCGCGGCGTGGTGCACCCGCCGGTACGCGGTGAGGGCGTCGTTCCCGAGCAGCAGCATGGCGGGGGGCTCGGCGGACCCGACCGCGGCGAGGATCGCCGTGCCGGCCCGCGCGGGGTCGCCGGGCTGCGTGCCGTGCGTCGTGTCGTTCTCCTTGCGCCGCTTGCCCGCCGTCTCGGCGTAGTCGGCGATCGGCGCGCTCGACTGGGTCAGCGACCGGCCGGAGAAGTCGGTGCGGAAGCCCCCGGGCTCGACCACCGTCACGGAGATCCCCAGCGGCTGCAGCTCGGCCCGCAGCGAGCCGGACATCCCCTCGAGCGCCGCCTTCACGGCCGCGTAGTAGCCCGAGCCGGCCGGGGTGATCTGCGCGCCGATCGAGGACACGTTGACGATCGAGCCCGACCGGCGGGCCCGCATGCCCGGCAGTACCGCCTTGATCATGGTCACCGAGCCGAAGAAGTGCGTCTCGAACAGGGTCCGCACGTCGGCGTCGTCGCCCTCCTCGACCGCCGCGCGGTAGCCGTAGCCGGCGTTGTTGACGAGCACGTCGACGCCGCCGAAGCGCTCCTCGGCCTGGCGGACGACCGCGGCGGCCTGCGCCGGGTCGGTGACGTCCAGGGCCGCGCCGAGTACCCGCTCCGGGTCCGCGGCGGCGAGGTCGGCGACCGCGGTCTCGTCCCGCGCGGTGACGACCACCTCGTGGCCCGCGGCGATGACGGCCTCGGCGAGGGCGCGGCCGAGGCCGGTCGAGCAGCCGGTGATGAGCCAGGTGGACACGGGGTCTCGCTCTCGGGTCGGGGGACGGGCGCGGCGCACGCTCGGCCGGCCGGCCGGCCGGCGGCACCGAGGTGCGCCGGCAGTCCCGGGCGTGCATCCCGGCCCGGGTCGCGGCCCTTCGAGCGCTGCCGTGCTGCAGGGTCCCGGTGCCCGGACCGCGTCGCCCGAACCACCGACCGCCGGGGCTACGAGCCGCCGGTGGACCCTCCGAGGTGCTCCTTGAGCTCCTTCATCACGCCGTTGGGGCCCTCGACCTCGCGCAGCCCGCGCAGCGCCTCGACCAGCTCGTCGCTCCCGCCGTTGCCCGCGGCGAGGTCGGCCAGCGCCGGCCCGTCCAGCGGGTACGTGGCGCCCTTGAGCGCCTTCTGCACCTCGGTCACCTGGAACGCCGGTCCCTCGACGTCCTTGGTCTCGCGCGTGCCCGGCCCGTCGGGCGTGGCTCCGCCGAGCGCGTCGGCCTGCACCTTGAGCTCGTGCATCACCGCGCTGGGCCCGCTGAAGCCGTCCTCCTTCGTCAGCCCGCGCAGCGCCTCGACGAGCCCGGCGTCCGCGCCGTTGCCCTCCGCGTGCCGGGCGAGGTCGTCGGACCCGCCCGGGTAGTCGAAGCCCTTGAGAGCCTTCTGCACCTCGGTCACCTGGTAGCCCATGGCGGGCTGCATGCCCGTCCGGCGGCTGCCGAAGCCGGGGACGTCAGCCGGCGCGGTCGGGCAGCGTGGTCAGGCGGCGCGGTCCAGGTGGGCCCGGACCTGCGCGCGCACGTCGGCCGGGGTGACCCCCAGCCGGCGCAGGGTGCGAGCCGCCGGGTCCTCGTCGTCGGCGACGAGCCCGAGGAGCACGTGGTCGGCGGTGATGGTCTGGTGGCGGAGGGCCAGGGCCTGCCGCAGGGACTGCTCGAGGGCCCGCTTGGCGGCAGCGGAGAAGGGCAGGTGCCCGGTCGTCCAGGTGAGTCGCCGCAGCAGGCCGACCCGGCGCGGGCGCGGCCGGTCCAGGGCGCCGGGACCGAAGGCGGCCTCCGCCCGCTGCCGCACGGCGTCGAGGTCGATGCCGATCTGCTCGAGGGCGTCGGAGTCGCCCGCGCCGAGGCCGACCACCTCGGCGACGAGCCGGTCCTGCTGGACGCCGTACTGCTGCAGGACCTGGGCCCCGCTGCCGGCCTGCTGGGCCAGCACCGCGAGAAGCAGGTGCTCGGGCAGGACCTGGTCGTGGTGCAGGCGCCGGGCCTGCTCCTGCGCGTCGACGACGACCGCACGGGCCGCGGGGGTGAACCGCTCGAACATCACTGCCTCCCTGGGACGCCGGGCGCGAGCCGACCGGCGTGCTTCTTGTGGACGGCCTGCTTGGACACGCCGACCGCCGCGGCGATGGCGGACCACGACCAGCCCTGTCGGCGGGCGCTCTGGACCTGGAGGTCCTCGAGCTGCTCGGTCAGCCGCCGCAGCGCCGCGACCGCGCGGAGCCCCACCGCGGGGTCGTGGCTGGTGCCGCCGGTGAGCAGGTCCTCGGTGCTGGTCATGCGTCAGCCTAGGTTGACGACCAGGGGATCGTCAACCCTTGTTGCCGAGCGCGGCGAGGCGGCGGGCCAGGTAGGTGCGCTCCGGCTCGTTGCCGACCAGCCGGAGGGCGGTCCGGTACGCCTGGGCCGCCTCGGCCGTGCGGCCCAGGCGGGCGAGCAGATCGGCCCTCGCGGCGGGCAGCGGGTGGTAGCCGCGGAGCTCGGGGGCGGCGGCCACCCGGTCGACGAGGGCGAGCCCCGCGGCCGGGCCGTCCCGCAGCGCGACGGCGACGGCCCGGTTGAGCTCGACCACCGGCGAGGGGGCCAGGCGGAGCAGCACGTCGTAGAGGGCCACCACCTGCGGCCAGTCGGTGCTCGCGACGTCGGGCGCCTCGTCGTGCAGCGCGGCGATCGCGGCCTGGACCGCGTACGGGCCGGGGAACGGCGCGGCGAGGGCCTCGGTCACGAGGGCGCGACCCTCGCCGATCTCCTGGGCGTCCCACCGGCGGCGGTCCTGGTCCTCGAGGGAGACCGGGACGCCGTCCGCGTCGGTCCGGGCGTCGCGGCGGGCGTCGGTGAGGAGCATCAGCGCGAGCAGGCCCGTCACCTCGTGCTCCTGCGGCAGCAGGCGGTGCAGGAGGCGCCCCAGGCGGATGGCCTCCTCGCTCAGCGCGGCCCGGACCAGCACCGGGCCGCTGCTGCTGGCGTAGCCCTCGCTGAACACCAGGTACACCACGGTCAGGACGGCCCGCAGCCGCGCGCGCCGCTGCTCGGGCCCGGGCACCCGGAACGGGACCCGCGCCTGGGTGATCTTCCGCTTCGCGCGGACGATCCGCTGCTGCACCGTGGGCACCGGGACCAGGAGGGCGGCCGCCACCTCCGGGGTGGTCATGCCGGCGAGGAAGCGCAGCGTGAGCGCGACCTGCGCCTCGAGCGGCAGCGCGGGGTGGCAGCAGGTGAAGAACAGCGTCAGCCGCTCGTCGGGCAGCTCGTCCTCCGCTGCGGGGACCGGCGGTCGGTCGTCGCGCGCGGTGTCCGCGGCGAACACGGCCAGCCGCTGGGCCTGGGCCCGGTCGCGCCGGACCCGGTCCACCGCCCTGCGCCGGGCGGTGGTGAGCAGCCAGGCCAGCGGCACGTCGGGGACGCCGTCCACCGGCCAGCGGGTCAGCGCGGCCTCGACCGCCTCCTGCGCGACCTCCTCGGCCAGGTCGAGGTCACCGAGCCGCGCCGCCAGGACCGCGAGCAGCCGACCCCGCTCCTCGCGGAACACGGCCTCGACGACGTCGGCTGCCCGCGGCTGCACGACCTCAGCCCATCACGGGCCGGACCTCGACCCGTCCGTACCTCGCGCCCGGGTTGCGCGCCGCCCACTCCAGCGCGGCGTCGAGGTCGGGCACGTCGATGACGTTCCAGCCGCCGAGGTACTCGCGGGTCTCCGGGAACGGCCCGTTGGTCAAGATCCGCTCGCCCGCGCGGTCGACCTGCACCGTGGTGGCGAGCTCGGGGTCGTCGAGGAACCCGCCGTCGACGTGGACGCCGGCGCCGAGCAGCGCCTGCTGGTAGCCGATGAACTCCTCGACCGTCGGACCCTCGCCCTCGGCGAACGTCGCGCCGGTGAACCCGATGACCTGCAGCATGTACTTCACGTGTGCTCCTCGGTGGTGGTCGTGCTCGCCGGTGCGAGCACCCACTAGACGCACAGCACCGGCCAGATCGACACCTCCGTCCACACTTCTTCCGGTCCCCCACACGGGTGTACGGTCCGTCCGACCCGCGGGAGCCTCGCGCCGAGGCTGAGAGGGCGGCAGGACCGGCCGCTGACCGTTCGCACCTGACCCGGCTCGTACCGGCGTAGGGAGGAACCTCCTATGACTGCTGTCCAGGACCCGCCGGCGGCGGCCGGCTCGTCGTTCCCCGGCTCGAGCAAGGTCTACCTGCCGGGCAGCCGCCCGGACCTGCGCGTCCCGATGCGGCAGGTGCAGCTGTCCACCGGCGACAGCGTCGTGCTGTACGACACCAGCGGCCCGTACACCGATCCGGCGCTGCGCACCGACGTCCGGCTCGGACTCCCGGCGGTGCGCGCGAGCTGGGTCGAGGAGCGCGGCGACGTCGAGGCCTACGACGGCCGGCCCGTGCAGCCGGTCGACGACGGCCGCCGGGCGCGCGACTCCCGCGACCTGGACCGGGTGTTCGACGCGGCCGGCCGCCGCCCCCTCCGCGCCGTGCCCGGCCGCACCGTCACCCAGCTGGCCTACGCCCGCGCCGGCGTGGTGACCCCGGAGATGGAGTTCGTGGCGCTGCGGGAGGGCTGCACCCCGGAGCACGTGCGCGACGAGCTCGCGCGCGGCCGGGCGGTGCTGCCCGTCAACGTCAACCACCCCGAGGTCGAGCCGATGGTGATCGGCCGCAACTTCCTGGTCAAGGTCAACGCCAACATCGGCAACAGCGCGGTGGCCTCCTCGATCGAGGAGGAGGTCGACAAGATGACGTGGGCGACCCGGTGGGGCGCCGACACCGTCATGGACCTGTCGACCGGCCGCAACATCCACACCACCCGCGAGTGGATCCTGCGCAACAGCGCCGTCCCGATCGGGACCGTGCCGATCTACCAGGCGCTGGAGAAGGTCAACGGCAAGGCCGAGGACCTGTCCTGGGAGGTCTACCGCGACACCCTGGTCGAGCAGTTCGAGCAGGGCGTGGACTACGTCACCGTGCACGCCGGGGTGCTGCTGCGCTACGTCCCGATGGCGGCCACCCGCAAGACCGGCATCGTCTCGCGCGGCGGCTCGATCATGGCCGCCTGGTGCCTCGCGCACCACGAGGAGAACTTCCTCTACACGCACTTCGTCGAGATGTGCGAGCTGATGGCCGCGTACGACGTGACGTTCTCCCTCGGCGACGGGCTGCGGCCGGGCTGCATCGCCGACGCCAACGACGAGGCGCAGTTCAGCGAGCTGCGCACCCTGGGCGAGCTGACGCAGATCGCCTGGGAGCACGACGTGCAGGTCATGGTCGAGGGCCCGGGGCACGTCCCCATGCACAAGATCAAGGAGAACATGGACCTGCAGCTCGAGGTCTGCAAGGAGGCGCCGTTCTACACCCTGGGGCCCCTGACGACCGACATCGCTCCGGGCTACGACCACATCACCAGCGCCATCGGCGCGGCGATGATCGGCTGGTACGGCACCGCGATGCTCTGCTACGTCACCCCCAAGGAGCACCTCGGCCTGCCCGACCGCGACGACGTCAAGGACGGCGTCATCACCTACAAGATCGCCGCGCACGCCGCCGACCTGGCCAAGGGCCACCCGGGCGCGCAGGCGTGGGACGACGCGCTGTCCGACGCCCGCTTCGAGTTCCGCTGGCAGGACCAGTTCAACCTCTCGCTCGACCCGACCACCGCGCAGGACCTGCACGACGAGACCCTCCCGGCCGGCGCGGCGAAGACGGCGCACTTCTGCTCGATGTGCGGACCGCACTTCTGCTCCATGCGGATCAGCCAGGACGTCCGGGCCTACGCCGCCACCAAGGGCGTCGACGACGAGGCGGCGCTGCGCCTGGGCATGCAGGAGAAGTCCGCCGAGTTCCTCGACGAGGGCGCCCGGGTCTACCTGCCCGTCGTGGAGCTCGAGCAGGCCGTCACCTCCACCCGGCCCGCGGACGACCGCACGTCCTGAGCCGGTCGGCACCCGACGGCACCGCACCGCACCCCACCGAACCGCCCTGATCCCCGCACGACCCCGACCGACGACACCCTGGAGCTCGACCTTGACCGTGGCCCTCCCGTCCCTGCGCGCCCCCCGTCTGGTCCTGGCCGACCTGCTCCCCGGGACCGTCGCCCGAGACGGCGCCCTGGTCGTCGGCGCTGCCGCCCTCGTCGGCCTCGCCGCGCAGATCACGATCGCGCTGCCCTTCACCCCGGTGCCGCTGACCCTGCAGCCCTTCGCGGTGCTGCTGGCCGGCGCCACCCTGGGCGTGCGGCGCGGCACGGCCGGGATGCTGCTGTACTTGCTGGTGGGCCTGGCCGGGATGCCGTGGTTCGCCCAGCAGACCGGCGGCACCGACGTGGTGCACGGCGCGTCCTTCGGCTACCTGCTCGGCTTCGTCGCCGCGGCGGCGCTGGTGGGCGCGCTGGCGGCCCGCGGCTTCGACCGCACCGTGCCGCGCACCGTTCTCACCATGGCCCTCGGCGTGCTGACGATCTACGCGATCGGCCTGCCGTGGCTGATGGTCACGCTGGACGTCGGGCTCGGCAGGGGGCTCGCGCTCGGCGTGACGCCGTTCCTGCTCGGCGACGCCGTCAAGGTCGCGGTGGCGGCCGCGCTGCTGCCCACCACCTGGCGCCTCGTCCGGCGCAGCTGACCCCGCCGCGCCCGCGCCTGCCCCTCAGGCGGGCGGGGGCGCGTCCTGGGCCACCGGCTGCCGGGCCGGGAGCCAGGCTGCGCCGGATGCCGACCAGTACGAGGCGCTGCGCCCCGCGGCCCGGCGGGTGCTGACCGCGGTGCGGACGTCCTCGGCGACCAGGTCGGCGTTGATCGCGGCGCCTGCAGCCAGGCCGGCGGCGGCCGAGGTCACGACCTGCGCCTGGGGGTGGGCGACGTTGCCGGCCGCCCACACCCCGGGCACCCCCGTCGCACCGGTCGGGTCAGCGGCCACGTGGGTCGCGACGACGACCTCGCCCATCCGCACCTGCGTCACCGGCAGCCCCAGGGCGGTGACCAGAGCCGCGTTGGCCCGGAAGAACGGGGCGACGACCAGCGCCTGCAGCGCCACGACCTCGCCGGTGTGCAGCCGCACCCCAGCGAGCCGGTCGCCCTCGAGGACCAGGCCGGTGACCTCCCCGTCGACCACGCGGACGCCGCGGGCGGCGAGCTGCTCGGCCTGCTCCGTGCTCAGCGGCGGGGCGGTGTGCGTCAGCAGCGTCACGTCCGGGGTGAGCTGGCGGAACAGCTGCGCCTGGTGCACCCCGGCCGCGAATGTGGCCAGCACCCCGACCGACCGGTCCCGCACCTCCCAGCCGTGGCAGTACGGGCAGTGCAGGACGTCACGGCCCCACCGCGCCGCCAGCCCCGGCACGGCCGGCAGCTCGTCCGTCAGCCCGGTGGCCACCAGCAGCCGCCGCGCCAGCACCCGGCGGCCGTCCTCCAGGGCCACCAGGAAGCCGCCGTCCGGGTCGGGGCCGGCCGGGCCGGCCCCGCCGGCCGGTCGAGCCCGGGGCGGGGTGACCGCGGCGACCCGGCCGGCCAGCACCTGGCCGCCGTAGCCGGCGAGCTCCGCGCGACCGTCCGCCAGCAGCTGCGCCGGCGCGACGCCCTCGCGTCCCAGGTAGCCGTGCGCGTGCCCCGCGCTGGCGTTGCGGGGCTCGCCGGCGTCCACGACCAGGACGCTGCGCCGGGACCGGGCCAGCGCCACCGCACCGCTGAGCCCCGCCGGGCCGCCGCCGACCACCACCACGTCGTACCGCCCGCTGACCTGCTCCTGCGTCACGCCGACCCCCTCCGACCCCAGCGCCCGGTGCGCCCGCGGTCCGCAGTCACCCTGCGGCGCGGGCTCGCTGCTTGACAAACCTTGTTGCTGGTCCGGCAAGATGGGGGGCGTGTCCACGTCCCCCGCCGACCTGCCCGACTCGTCCGGCGGGGACGACCTCACGCCCGTCCTGGCCGCGGTCGGTGCCCGGCTGCGGGCGCTGCGACGGAGCCGGGGAGCGACCCTGGGCGAGCTCAGCACCGACACGGGCATCTCGATCAGCACGCTGTCGCGGCTGGAGAGCGGCCAGCGACGCCCCACACTGGAGCTGCTGCTGCCGCTGGCCCGGGCCCACCAGGTGCCCCTGGACGAGCTGGTCGGGGCCCCGGCCACCGGGGACCCGCGCGTCCGACCCCGTGCCACCACCCGGCACGGCATGACGATGCTGGCCCTGAGCGGCCGGCCCGGGGGGCCGCAGGCGTACAAGCTCATCATCCCGGTGCGGCCACCGACCGCGGACCAGGAGCAGCGCACCCACGAGGGCTACGACTGGCTCTACGTCCTGTCCGGCCGGCTGCGCCTGCTCCTCGGCGAGCACGACATGGTCCTGGTCGCGGGGGAGGTGGCCGAGTTCGACACCCGCACCCCGCACTGGTTCAGCGCCGCCGGGCCAGGCCCGGCCGAGGTGCTCTGCCTGTTCGGCCCGCAGGGCGAGCGCCTGCACGTGCGGGCCCGGCCGCGCGCGACCGGGGCCCCGGGAGGCTGACCACGGGGGTCCACCCGCTCCGGCCGGTCCACCGGGGACGGGCTGGGCAGCCCCGCCGGTCCGGCTCCGGCGGCCCCGGACCCCGCCGTTCGGGTGCACGCGGGACGTCGACGTGCAGGTCGGCCCTCCGCCGGCCGAGAGAGCAGCATGCCCAGCAACGCGTCCCCGGTGGTGCCCGCGGCCGGTCCGCCGCTCGACGAGGCCGAGTGGGCGCGCCTGGTCCCCGAGGTGCTGCGGCGGCCGGAGGCGCTGCGGCTGCTCTTCCAGCCGATCGTCAGCCTCCAGGACGCCGTCGTCGTGGGGTACGAGGCGCTGTCGCGCTTCGACGGGCCGGTCGGGCTCACCCCGGACCGCTGGTTCGCCGCCGCCGACCGGCTCGGGCTCGGCGCCGAGCTGGAGGCGCTCGTGGTGGACCGCTGCCTGCGGCTGCGCGACACCCTGCCGGACAACTGCTTCCTGACCGTCAACGTCAGCCCCCACCTGCTCACCCGGCCGGCGCTGCAGGACCTGCTGCTGTCCGCGGGTGACCTGCGGCCACTCGTGCTGGAGCTGACCGAGCACGCGGCCGTCGCCGACCTGCGGCCGCTGGTCGCCCTGCGCGACCGGCTCGCCGAGCACGGGGCCCTGCTCGCCCTGGACGACGCGGGGTCGGGGCACTCGGGGCTGCAGCAGATGACGCAGTTCCGGCCGCACATCATCAAGCTCGACCGGGCCCTGGTGCAGGACGCCGACCGCGACGAGACCAAGCTGGCGCTCGCGGAGCTCCTGGGCGAGTTCGGGGGGCGGATCGACGCCTGGCTGCTCGCGGAGGGCATCGAGACGTGGGGTGAGCTCGCGGCCTTCCAGCGCCTGCAGGTCCCGCTCGGGCAGGGCTACCTGCTCGGACGGCCGGCGGCGCCGTGGCTGCAGCTCGACGAGCAGACCGCGCAGCGCCTGCGCGTCGGCGCGGCCCGCGTCCGGCTCGTCGAGCACGTCGCCAGCCTGGTGGAGGCGGTGCACGTCGACACGACCGGGGAGCCGCCGGCCGGCCGCCTCGGCCTGCGGGTCGACGCCAGCGGCCGGCCCGTCGGCCTGCTGCTGCCCCTGCAGCGCAGCGACGACGCGAGCGGGACGCACCGCGGCGCACCCGTCAGCCTGCGGGTCCCGAGCGCGGCCGGGGTCGTCGAGGTGGCCCGTCGGGTGGTCGCCCGCCCGGAGAGCTGCCGGTTCGACCCGGTGGTCTGCGTCGACGACGTCGGCCGGGCTCTGGGCGTGGTCCGCGTCGAGAGCCTGCTGCTGCGCCTGACGCAGCTCAAGTCAGCGGACCAGGCTGCCGAGGACACCTACGCCTGATCTGCCGTCCACCGCGCGAGTGACCCCGCACCCTGGAGCCCCCATGAAGCAGTTCGCCTGTGGCGACGTCGTCCCCGGCTGCACCCGCACCTTCCGCGGCACGGAGGACGAGGTCCTCAGCGCCGTCGCCTCCCACGCCCAGCACGACCACGGCCTCAGCGTGGTCCCCGACAGCCTGGTGTCCGCCGTGCGCGGCGCGATGGTCCCGGTCGGCTAGCTGTCCCGGCCGCCGGTCCGTCGCTCAGCGGGCGTTCGGCGTCAGGGCGCGCAGGGGAGCCTGCAGCTCATCGGTGAAGAACTGCACGAACCCGTCGGGGTCCGGTCCGGCGTTCTGCAGCACGACGTGGTCGAACCCGGCGTCGACGAACTGCTGCGCGACCTCGAGGTGGCGCGACACGTCCGGCCCGCAGGCGAACTGGGCCTTGACGTCGTCCAGCGTGACGGTGGTGGTGGCCGCAGCGAAGTTGACCGGGTTGGGCAGCTCGGCCATGACCTTCCAGCCGGTCAGCGCCCAGCGCGTCGTGTCGTGGACCGCCTGCGCGGCCGTGTCCTCGTCCGGCGCCCAGGCCAGCGGCACCTCGCAGTAGAGCGGTCCCGAGCCGCCGGCGTCGTGGTAGGCGTCCACCAGCGACCGGTCGGGGTCGGTGGCGAACAGGCCGTCGCCGTGCTCCGCGGCCAGCCGCGCCGCCCGGGGCCCGCCGGCGGCCACCGGCATGAGCGGCGCGGTCTCCGGCAGGTCGAACAGCCGCGCGTCCTCGAGCTGCAGGTGCTTGCCGTCGTAGGACCGGTAGCCGCCCTGGAACAGCAGCCGCATGATGTCGATCGCCTCGCGGAGCATCTCGTGGCGCTTGGTGACGTTGGGGAACGGCCGGCCGACGACGTGCTCGTTGAGCCGCTCGCCCGCCCCGATGCCGAGGGTGAAGCGGCCGTCGGACAGCAGCGCGACCGTCGCCGCCGCCTGGGCGATGATCGCCGGGTGGTAGCGGAAGAACGGGCAGGTCACGCCGGTGACGAGCCCGATCCGCTCGGTGCTGGCAGCCATCGCCCCGAGCATGGACCACGTGAACGCGGAGTGCCCCTGGTTGTCCAGCCAGGGGTGGAAGTGGTCGCTCATCTCGACGAAGTCGAAGCCCGCCTGCTCCGCCCTGCGCGTCTGCTCGACGATCTGCGCCGGGCTGAACGCCTCGGTCGCGAGCTTGTAGCCGACCTGCATGTCGTCGCCCTCCACCGGGTCCGGCTCCGCTGCCGCACCGCTGGTCGTGACCTTGCCGCTGTGCGCGCGGTCGAACCGTCATCGGGGCTCGGGCTGCTGGGCGGACGCTCGCGCGGCCTGGGCCATCGCGGCGGGACCGGCCGCCCCGATCCGACCCGTCGCGGGGTCGGGGTCGGGGTCGGGTCACCCTGCTGCGGCGTCGCGCCGCCCGGTGCCGAGCAGGTCCTCGACGGCGGCGCGGGCGGTGCGACCCACGCCGATGAGGGTGGCCGAGCCTGGACCGGTCCAGTCGCCGTAGCCGAGCAGGTGCAGGCCCGGCAGACCCGGGACGCGGGTGCCGTCGGTGACCGGGTGCCCGTCGCGGCGGGGCAGCCGCAGCGGGGACAGGTGCGTCAGGGCCGGCCGGAAGCCGGTGCACCACACGACCGCGTCCGCGTCGACGGTCCGGCCGTCCGCCCAGGCGACGCCGGTGCGGGTGAGCCTGGCGAACGGCGGCTCCGCGGCGAGCGCGCCGCGGCGGCGGGCGTCCAGGACGGACGGGACCACGACGACGTCGCCGAGCCCACCGGCCCCGCCGTCGTCCGCCTCGCCCCGGGCGAGGGCGGCGGCCCGGGCGGTCGCGACGTCGAACAGCACGCGGCCGTCGACGTCGTCGGGCAGGAAGCGCGGCGGCCGGGGGGTCACCCAGGTGGTCGTGGCGACCGTGCTGATCTCAGCGAGCAGCTGGGCGGCGCTGTTGCCGCCGCCGACCACGACCACGTGCTGCCCGGCGAACCCGTCGGGCCCGCGGTAGTCGGCGGTGTGCAGCTGCTGCCCGGCGTAGTCGCGCTGCCCGGGGTACGACGGCCAGAACGGCCGCTCCCAGGTGCCGGTGGCGCTGAGGACCGCCTCGGCGGTCCAGGTGCCCCCCGTCGTCTCGACCCGGTACCGGGGCCGCTGCTCGCCCGAGCACTCGTCCGTGGCATGCACGCCGGTGACGACGACGGGCCGCACGACCGGCAGGTCGTACCGCTGCTCGTACCGGGCCAGGTAGTCCACGACGTGGCCGGCGGGCGGCGGGCCGTCCGGCCAGACGGGCATCGGCCAGCCGGGCAGCGAGGAGTACTGCGACGGGGAGAACAGCCGTAGCGAGGGCCACCCCCGGCGCCAGGCCCCGCCGGGCGAGGGCTCGCCGTCCAGGACCACGTAGCCGTCGTACGGGACCAGGCCGGCGCGCCGCAGGTAGTAGGCCGCCGACAGCCCAGCCTGGCCGGCCCCGACCACGACGACCCGGCAGTGCCCGCCCCGGCTCGGCCCGCCGTGGCCCTGCGGGGTCAGGCCGACCGGCCGGCGGGCTCCTGGCCGGCCCGCAGCCGGCGGGTCAGCCGGCTCACCCGGTCGGCGATGTCGTCCCGGACCAGCCGCATCCGCTCGAGGCCGTCGCCGGCGGTCCTGCGCGCGGGCCCGGCGGTCACCGGGCCGCGCGCACGATCGCGGCCTGGGCGCTGGTGTGCACCCGGTGGGTGGGGGTGATCGTGACGTCGGTGAAGCCGGCGGCGGCCAGGGCGGCGGTGAACTCGTCCTCGGTCAGGGCGCCCGCGATGCAGCCGGTCCACGCGGCCATGTCGGCCCTGGTCGCCTCGTCCATGCCGGGGTCGGCGACGACGTCGGAGACGGCGAACCGGCCGCCGGGGCGCAGCACGCGGGCGGCCTCGGCGAGCACGACGGCCTTGTCGGCGGCGAGGTTGAGGACGCAGTTGCTGATGACGACGTCGACGCTGGCGTCGGGCAGCGGGATCTGCTCGAGGTAGCCCTGGACGAACTCGACGTTGTCGACGCCGGCCGCCTGCGCGTTGCGGCGGGCCAGGTCGAGCATCTCGACGGTCATGTCCAGGCCGATGGCGCGGCCGCCGGGGGCGACGCGGCGGGCCGCGATGAGGACGTCGCCGCCGGCGCCGGAGCCCAGGTCGAGCACGACCTCGCCGGGGTGCAGGTCGGCGACGGCGGTCGGCACGCCGCAGCCCAGGCTGGCGGCCAGCGCGGGCTCGGCCTCGCCGCTGCCGTCGTACAGAGCGGCGCCGAAGACCTCGTTGCCCTGGGCGTCCTGCGACAGGTCGGACGGGGCGCTGCCGCAGCAGCCGGCAGCGGTCGCGGCGGCGGCGTAGCGCTGGCGGACGGTCTCGCGGACGTCGTCGGACGTGGTCATGCGGGCTCCTGGAGGGGTTCGGGTGTCAGGCCGGGGTCTGGGTCGGCAGCAGCTCGGCGAGCAGCTGCTCGATGCGCGTGCGGATGTCGTCGCGGATCGGCCGGACCGCCTCGACGCCCTTGCCGGCGGGGTCGACGAGCTCCCAGTCGAGGTAGCGCTTGCCGGGGAAGATCGGGCAGGCGTCGCCGCAGCCCATGGTGATGACGACGTCGCTGGCCTGCACGGCGTCGGTGGTCAGGACCTTGGGCGTCTGGGCGCTGATGTCGATGCCGACCTCGGCCATCGCCGCGACGGCGGCCGGGTTGACCTGGTCGGCGGGCACGCTGCCGGCGGACCGGACGTCGACCTGCCCGGCGCCCAGGTGCTCGAGGAACCCGGCGGCCATCTGGGAGCGGCCGGCGTTGTGGACGCAGACGAACAGGACGCTGGGCCGGGCGGTCTGGGGATCGGTCACGGGGCTCTCCTGGGACGGGTGCGGGCGGCGTGGTCGGGCTGGCTGCGGTCGGGCTGGCTGGCTGTCATGCCGGGACCCTGCCGGTCGAGGGCGCGGCGTCGCCGGCGGACAGCTCGGCCGGACCGAGGACGGCGGCGAGCTGGGCGAGCCCGGCGGGCACCACGCGGTACCAGACCCAGGTGCCGCGGCGCTCGCAGTCCAGCAGCCCCGCCTCGCGCAGCACCTTCAGGTGGTGGCTGATCGTGGGCTGCGACAGTGCGAAGGGTGCGGTCAGGTCGCAGACGCACGCCTCGCCGGAGGCGGAGCTCGCCACCAGGCTGAGCAGGCGCAGCCGGACCGGGTCGCCCAGGGCCTTGAACATCTGCGCCAGGTCGGCGGCCCAGTCCTCGGTGATCGGCTCCCGGACCAGCGGCGCGCAGCAGGGCGTGGCCGGGCCGGTCAGCGGGGCGAGGGGCGGAGGCGCGCTCGGACGGTCCTGCTTCGGCATCCGTCTATGTTGACAGGCTTCTATGTCCGACGCAAGGTGGTCGGGCGAACGCACCACGAGCCGCACGATCGACCAGCCCCAGGAGCCCCGATGACCAGCGTGACCGTGTTCGACCCCGCGATGTGCTGCTCCACCGGCGTCTGCGGGCCGCAGGTCGAGCCGCACCTGGCCCGCTTCGAGGCCGACCTGCGCTGGCTGTCCACGCAGGGCGCGCAGGTCACCCGGCACAACCTCGGCCAGGAGCCCGGCGCGTTCGCCGGCAACGACCTCGTCCGCACCATCCTGCAGGCGGGCGGTGAGCAGGCGCTCCCGGTGATCCTGCTCGACGGCCGGCTGCGCTGGACCGGCACGTACCCCACCCGCGACGAGCTCGCCGCGACCCTCGCGAAGCCCGCAACTACGGAGGTGCCCGCCGGGGACGCCGCCTGCTGCGCACCGGCCGACCAGGACGCCGGCGGCGGCTGCTGTGCGCCGGCGTCGACCGGCCCGGCGACGCTCGAGATCAGCCCCGCCGGCCCGGCCGGTGGCTGCTGCTGATGCCGCCCACGGACTCCGCCGTCGCTCCGTCGGCCGGCACCCTCGCCGGGCTGGTCGACGACCTGGCCACGCCGTACGTGTTCTTCACCGGCAAGGGCGGCGTCGGCAAGACCTCCACCGCCTGCGCCACCGCCGTCGCGCTGGCCGACCTCGGCCGCCGCGTGCTGCTGGTCTCGACCGACCCGGCCTCCAACCTCGACGACGTCCTGGCGACCCCCGTCGCCACCGCCGCGACACCCGTGCCCGGCGCGGCCGGGCTGTCGGCGCTCAACGTCGACCCGGTCCAGGCCGCCGCGGCCTACCGCGAGCGGGTGGTCGGGCCGTACCGCGGGGTGCTGCCCGACAGCGCCATCGCCGGCATCGAGGAGCAGCTGTCGGGGGCGTGCACCGTCGAGATCGCGGCGTTCGACGAGTTCACCGCGCTGCTCGCCGACCCCGACCTGGCCGACCGGTACGACCACGTCGTGTTCGACACCGCCCCGACCGGCCACACGCTGCGGCTGCTGGCGCTGCCGGCCGCCTGGACGACCTTCATCGGCGACGGCACCGGCACCAGCTGCCTCGGACCGCTGTCGGGCCTGGCCGGCCAGCGCGACCGCTACGCCGCTGCCGTCGAGCAGCTCACCGACCCGGCGCGCACCACCCTGGTCCTGGTCACCCGGCCCGACCCGGCCGCCCTGACCGAGGCCGACCGGGCCGGGGCCGACCTGCGCGGCCTCGGGATCGCCTCCCAGCGCCTGATCGTCAACGGCGTCTTCCGCGCTGCACCCGGCTGCCACGACCCGCTCGCCGACGCCCTGCACGAGCAGAGCTCCTCGGCCCTCGCCGCCCTGCCGCCGGGGCTCGCGGAGCTGCCCCGCACCGTCGTGCCGCTGGTGGTCGACAGCCCGCTCGGGCCCGACGGGCTGCGACGGCTCACCGCACCCGCCGGCGACGGACCCGCAGTCGCCCCGTCGGTGGAGCTCCCCGACCTGCCGGCGGGCGCGTCGTTCGAGGAGCTCGTCGACGACATCGCCGCGGCGGGTCACGGCCTGGTCATGACGATGGGCAAGGGCGGGGTCGGCAAGACGACCACCGCCGCCGCGGTCGCCGTCGCGCTGGCCGCCCGCGGCGCGCAGGTGCAGCTCACCACCACCGACCCCGCCGCGCACCTGACCGCGGCCCTGGGCGAGCAGGTCCCCGGCATCACGGTCGCCCGCATCGACCCGGTCGCCGAGACCGCCGCCTACACCGCCCAGGTCCTCGCCGGCGCCGGGCACGGCCTCGCCCCGGACGCCCGCGCCGTCCTCGAGGAGGACCTCGCGTCGCCGTGCACCGAGGAGATCGCGGTGTTCCAGGCGTTCGCCCGCACGGTCGAGCAGGCGCAGGACGGCTTCGTCGTGCTCGACACCGCCCCGACGGGCCACACCCTGCTGCTGCTGGACGCGGCCCGCACCTACACCCGCGAGCTGGACCGGCAGGCCGGGCAGATGCCCAGCCACGTCGTACGCCTGCTCGACCGGCTGCGCGACCCCGCCCGCACCCACGTGCTGCTCGTCGCGCTGCCCGAGACCACGCCGGTCCACGAGGCCGCCGACCTGCAGGCCGACCTGCAGCGCAGCGGCATCACGCCTGCCGGCTGGGTCCTCAACCAGAGCCTGCTCGCGGCCCGTCCGGTCGACCCGCTGCTGCGGGCCCGCGCCGCCCACGAGCACCGCCACCTGCAGCAGGCCGCCCGGCACACCGACCGGATGGTGGTGCTCCCGCGCACCCCGCAGCCACCGGTCGGTCCCGGCCTGCTGAGCGACCTCGTCCGCGGGACCGCCCTCGCCCGCTGACGGGACGGGGTCGGCGGTCCGCGGGACGGCGTCCTCGTCCCGCCCGCCGGCCCCGCCGGTGGCTCAGCGCTCCCGGGGGTGCCGGACCTCTCGGGCGCGCGAGTGGTCCAGCACGCGCTGCCCGGGCAGCCGTCGGCCGACCACGTCCCGGGCGACGTCGGTCAGGCGCAGGTCGTGGTCGCGGCAGTAGCGGCGCAGCACCTGGAACGCCCCGACCATGTCGAGGTCGCCCTGCTGGGCCAGCAGGCCCTTGGCCTGCTCGAGCACGACCCGGCTGGTCAGCGCGCTCTGCAGCTGCGCGTTGAGCGCCTCCCGGTCGGTCACCGCCCGGTCCTGCACGAGGGCGACGCTCGCGACGTCCGCCAGCGCCTGGCCCAGCGAGAGGTCCTCGTCGTTGAGCTCGCCGACCGTGGTCCCGAACAGCCCCAGCGTGCCCAGCTTGAGGCCGCGCCGCCGCATCGGCAGGGCGTGCACGCTGGCGAACCCGGCCTCGAGGGCGGCGGGGACGAACAGCGGCCAGCGCTCGCCGGCCGCCACCAGGTCCGGGACCGAGACCGCCTCGCCGCTGAGGTAGCTGTCCCGGCACGGCCCGTCCTCGCGCTCGACCTGGAACACCTCGAGGTCGTGGATGCGCTCGGAGGAGGCGGCCAGGACGTGCAGCACGCCGCGCGGGTCGGCCAGCAGCAGCCCGGCGGCCGAGACGTCGAGCAGGCCGGCGCAGTCAGACGTGAGGGTGCTCAGGAGGTCGACGACGTCCTCGCCGTTGGCCAGCGCGCTCGCCACGTCCACGAACGCACGGGTGACCGACCCCTCGTCGCGGCTCACCGGCCGTCGGCCGTCGGGCGGTGGGGGTCCTGCCAGTCCGGTGTGTTCAGCAGGACCCGCCGCTCCACGATGGCCGCGGAGAGCTGCGCGGCGGTCTGACCGGCAACGTACGCGTGCGCGCGGAGCCGCACCAGCGCTTCCGCGTCGTCGACGTCGAGCGCACCCATGATCATACCGGTGGCCTGGTAGACCTCGACCCGCTCCAGCGAGGCCAGCTGCATCCAGCCGTCCTCGTCGAACTCGGCACGGCGGTCCGGACCGCCGCCGACCACCCGGGCGGCCAGCAGGTCCAGCAGCGGCAGCGCGGCCAGCTCGGCGGCCAGCAGCCCGCCGGCCAGGGCCTCGTCGCTCAGTCGACCCTGCCGCAGGCGGAACAGGTCCAGCGCCCCGACCGGGGAGGTGGCCAGGGACACCGGCAGCGCGAAGACCGCCGAGACGCCCTCCTGCAGGACCGCCTGGGTGAAGGCCGGCCACCGCGTCTCCGCGGTGTCGTCCAGGTCGGCGACCAGGACGGGGGCGCCGGAGTGGACGGCGTCCAGGCACGGCCCCTCGCCGAACGTGAACTGCAGCTCGTCGAGCTGCCGGCTCAGGTCGCTGCTGGCGCCGAGCGTGCCCCGGTTGGTGCCGTCCACGGTCAGGGAGATCGACGCCCCGTCGACGTCGAGCAGCCCCACGCACGCCTGGCACAGCCGGTCGGCCGCAGTCTGGAGGGTGCCGGCGCTGCTCACGGCGGCGCTGAGCTCTGCGCGCAGTCGCTCGTCGCCGGTCATGACCTCCTGGTACCGCCGCCCGGCGGTCCCGAACCGGGATGGCGCCGGGCGGTAGGGCCGGTCAGGTGCTGCCGGGTCAGGTGCTGCCGGGTCAGGTGCCGCCCGGTCAGGTGCTGCCGGGCAGGTCGGCCAGCGTCGCCCTCGCGCCCCGACGGTGCAGCGAGTGCAGCGCCGCGGTGTAGGCGGCCGTGAAGCGCGGCTGCTCCGCGAGGTCGCCGAACAGCTGCCGGTCGCGCAGGAAGGCGAGGGGGTCCTCGCCCTGCCGGCGGGCCGCGGCGGTCAGGTCGTCGCGGCGCCGGTCGACGACCTCGATCGGCCGGCCCTGCTCGTCGACGCCCTCGGCGTAGCGGGCCCAGGCGGCGACGACCAGCGCGGAGCGGTGCAGCTCACGCCCGGTCCGCAGCTGCTCCCGGACCACGGGCAGCAGGAACTTCGGGATGCGGTCCGAGCTGTCGGTGCACAGCCGCTCGAGGGTGTCCCGGACCTCGGGGTTGGCGAACCGCTCGACCAGCGTCGCCCGGTACGCCGGGAGGTCCACCCCGGGGACCGGGAGCAGCGTCGGCGTGGCCTCGTCGGACATGTAGGCCAGCAGGAAGCGGGCGAACAGCGGGTCGGCGGCCGCCTCGTGCGCGTAGCGGTAGCCGGCCAGCACGCCCAGGTAGCCCAGCGCCTGGTGCCCGGCGTTCAGCAGCCGCAGCTTCATCAGCTCGTACGGCCGCACGTCGTCGACCAGCTGGACGCCGCACTCCTCCAGTGCCGGCCGGCCCGCCGCGAAGGAGTCCTCCAGGACCCACTGGGTGTACGGCTCGCAGACCACCGGCCAGGCGTCGTCGACCCCGAACTGCTCCGCCAGGGCGCGCTGGTCCTGCTCGCTGCTCACCGGGGTGATCCGGTCGACCATCGAGCTCGGGAAGCGCACCTGCTCGTCGACCCAGTCGGCCAGCGCGGGGTCGCGCAGCCGTGCGAAGGCGCCGAAGGCACGGCGGGCGACGTCGCCGTTGCCCTCGATGTTGTCGCACGACACGACGGTGAACGGCGGCAGCGCACGGTCGCGGCGCCGCGCGAGCGCCTCCGTCACCAGCCCGAACACGGTCTCCGGGACGGCACCGGGCCGCAGGTCGCGCACGACGGCAGGGTCGTCCCCGTCGAACTCCGCCATGTCGGCGTCGAGGTTGTAGCCGCCCTCGGTGATGGTCAGCGAGACGATCCGCGTCGAGGCCGCGGCCAGCTTCTCCACCACCCGCTCCGGGTCGTCCGGGGCGAGCAGGTGCTCCACGAGCGAGCCGATCACCCGCGGCTCGAGCCGGCCGTCGGGGTGCTTGACCACCAGGGTGTAGAGGCCGTCCTGCGCCGACAGCGCGTCGCGCATGCGCCGGTCGCCCGGCAGCACGCCGACGCCGCAGATCCCCCACTGCTCCGACCCGCCGCCGCCGAGCAGGGTGTCGACGTACGCCGCCTGGTGCGCCCGGTGGAACCCGCCCACCCCCAGGTGCACGATGCCGGGGACGAGCCCCGCGCGGTCGTACGCCGGCACCGGCAGCGCCGCGGCCAGCTGCGCGAGCGTCCCCGTGGACAACGCCGTCATGACACCCCTTCACCTCGGGCGCCCGTGCGTCACCGGCGCGGAGCCATCCTGCCCCGCCCCTGACGGCACGTGTCCTGCGCCACGGCTACGGTCGCGCTGCTGCCCACCGCCGTGGGTGCACGACGACGGAGCGGGAGCCACCATGGCCGCACCAGCCACACCCGACCAGGCCGAGAGCGGCGAGCGGCTGACCGGGCCGATCATCATCGTCGCGCTGGTCTCCGCGATCTCCGGACTGCTGTACGGCTACGACACGGGCATCATCTCGGGCGCGCTGCTGCAGATCACCGACGAGTTCGGCATCGGCGACGGCATGAAGCAGGTCATCGCGGCCGCGATCCTGCTGGGCGCGGTGATCGGTGCGCTGACCTGCAGCCGGCTGTCGGAGTCGCGCGGGCGCCGCCAGACGCTGCTGCTGGTCGCCGTCGTCTTCGTCGTCGGTGCCCTGTGGGCGGCGCTGGCGCCCAACCCGACGATGCTCGTGCTCGGCCGCCTGGTCCTCGGGTTCGCCGTCGGCGGCGCCACCCAGACGGCCCCGATCTACGTCGCGGAGCTCAGCCCGACCAAGTACCGCGGCCGGCTCGTGCTGTTCTTCCAGATCGCCATCGGCGTCGGCATCGTCATCTCCACCATCGTTGGCGCGACCGAGACCGTCGACTGGCGGGTGGCCGTCGGGGCCGCGTCCGTCCCGGCCGTCTTCATGCTGGTCATGATGCTGCGCCTGCCGGAGAGCCCGCGCTGGCTCGCCAAGACCGGTGACGTGGCCGGCGCGCGCGCCGCGCTGGAGCGGGTGCGCCCCACCGGCCTCGACGTGGGGCCGGAGCTGGACGAGGTCCAGGAGGCCGTGCGGGCGGAGGAGCAGGAGAGCACGCAGGGCTGGCGGGGGCTGCGCGAGCCGTGGGTGCGGCCCGCCCTCGTCGTCGGCTGCGGCGTGGCGGTCTTCACGCAGCTGTCCGGCATCGAGATGATCATCTACTACTCGCCGACGATCCTCACCGACAACGGGTTCTCGACGTCCACGGCGCTGCGCGTCTCCGTCGCGCTCGGCGTGACCTACCTGGTCACCCAGCTGATCGGGCTCGCGATCATCGACCGGGTCGGCCGCCGCCGCCTGACCCTGCTCACGCTGCCGGGGGCCGCACTCGCCCTGATCGTGCTCGGCACCTTCTTCGTCACCGGCAACGACGGCCCGGACCAGGTGCCCTACATCATCGCGACGCTCATCGTCTTCATGGCCTTCACCGCCGGCGGCATCCAGCTGATGGGCTGGCTGACCGGCTCGGAGATCTACCCGCTCGCCACCCGGGCCGCCGGCGCGGCGGCGCAGTCCGCGTCGCTCTGGGGCACCAACCTGCTCATCACCCTGACGCTGCTGAGCATCATCAACACCATCGGCACCGGGCAGACCTTCTGGCTGTACGCGTCGTTCAACATCATCGCCTTCGTGTTCCTCTGGCGGAAGATGCCGGAGATGACCGGGCGCAGCCTGGAGCAGATCGAGGGCAACCTGCGCGCGGGCAAGTTCACGCCCGCCGACTTCGCCCGCCAGCCGGCGCAGGAGAGCCGGACCGGGGGGCAGTGACGTCCGGGGCAGTGACGTCCGGGGCGGTGACGGCCGCGGCAGCGTCATCGCGGTCGGTCAGCCGGCACGCCACCGCGACCGCGGCCAGGCCGGCGACGACCCACCACGGGTGGGCGACCGCCGCGTCCTCCGCGCCCTGGAACGGGCTCGCCAGCACGCCGGTCCGGTCCAGGGCCCACGCGCACGCGGCGAGCCCGGCGGCGGTGGCCGTGGCGACGCGCAGGGCGGAGTACCAGCGGGTGCGCGAGGCCAGGTAGAGCGACGGGAACAGCAGCCCGATCGTCACCAGCTGGGCCAGCTCCACGCCCGCGTTGAACGCCAGCAGGGCGAGCAGCGACGGGCTGCCGGCCAGCCCCAGGCCGGTGAGGATGCCGGCGAAGGCGAGGCCGTGCACGAGGCCGAACGCGACGGCAATGGCCTCCTCGCCGTGCCGCACCAGCGGGCGGGCGGCATGCAGGGCCGACACCGCGACGGACACCGCGATCAGCACCTCCACGGGCCGGCTGGGCAGCGACACCCAGCCCAGGGCGGAGGCCATCAGCGTGACCGAGTGACCGACGGTGAAGGCCGTGGCGACGCGGAGGACCTGGCGCGCGGTGGCCACCGCGTCCTCGCGGCGGCTCCAGCGACCCGCCACGACGACCAGCGGGGCGACGAGCAGCAGGGTCACGAGGAACAGCAGGTGGTCGGCTCCGGCGAGCACGTGGTGGAAGCCGTGGCCGACCATCTCGGCCAGGCCGGCGCCGGCGGCGTCCCCGACCGCGAGCGTGTCGTCGCCCGCCGTCAGGACGCCGGCGGTGGAGACCTCGCCCGACGCGTCGGTGAGGACGACGACGGCCTCGTGACCCGGCACAGCCTCGAGGACCGCGTCGTAGGTGAGGGAGAACGCGCCCGGGTCGGCGCCGGCCGGGTCGAGCGCCACGTCGACGCTCATCGACGTGATGCCCTCGACGGACTCGACGACCGGCGCGGACCAGGTCTCGCCCCACGCGGCGCCGTCGTGGCCGACCACCGTCAGGTGCTCGTCGAGGTAGGCGACGACGGCGCCCGCGTCGAGCCCGCCCGCCGTGGCCTGGCTCGTCCCGAGCGCCTGGTCGACCGCCTCCAGCGCGACGCTCACCGTGACGTCGGCGGCATCCTGCCCGACGTGCACCGACAGGCTGCTGCTGTCGAGGCCGTGGGCGCTCGCCGGCTCGGCCGCCAGGACGGACAGCAGGGCGGCGGCGGCAGCGGCGGCGACGAGCCGGGCGGGGCGGGAGGGCGGCATGGCCCGACGGTGGCCGCCGGCCCTGGGCGTGGGCCGGACGGCTGCTGTGCGTGGCCTGTGAGCAGCCCGGCCGCAGCGTCACAGCGGGCTCACAGGACGTGCCCAGGCAGCGCCCGGGTACGGCCCGCAACCTCGTCTCGTCCCACCCCCCGAACCCGAGACGAGCCCCTCATGAAGATCCGCACGTCCGCCGCAGCCCTCGCCGCGTTCACCGTCCTGAGCCTCACCGCCGCCTGCGGCACCGGCACCGACGCGGCCACCGCTGCCCCGACCAGCAGCGCCACCAGCACCAGCACCAGCGCGCCCGACACGTCCACGGTCCGCGGGCCGGGCGGCGGCGGTCCCGGCGGTGGGGTGGAGGTGACCTCGGTGTCGACCGAGGCCGAGCTGGTCGCCCTGGTCCAGGACGCGTACGGCGACGGGGCCCTGGACCTGCACCGCGGGCACCAGCCCGTCCAGGACGTCCTCGACGAGGTGCTGGCGATCAGCCACGACGAGCTCCACGTCCGGATGGAGGAGCAGGGCCAGAACGTCGCCGCCGTGGCCACCGACCTGGGCATCGACCCGCAGACCCTCGTCGACGCGCTGGTCGAGTCGCGCATGCCGGCCGTCGACGGCCTGCTGGCGAGCGGGACCCTCACCGAGACGCAGGCCGAGCAGTACCGCGCCGCCCTCGGGGAGGCCTTCACCTTCCGGACGACCTGGAACGGCTCGGACGCGATGCCGACCTTCGCCGGCCTGGGCGCCTGACGGGCAGACGACCCGCAGCCGGCCCGTACCCGACGCGCGCCGGGGCGGGGCTGCGCGACTCAGGCGGCGGACGCGCAGCCCGCGCAGGTGCCGTAGACCTCGACGGTGTGCTCGACGTCGACGAAGCCGTGCTCGTCGGCGACCTGGGCGGCCCAGCTCTCGACGGCCGGGCCCTCGATCTCCACGCTGCGCCCGCAGGAGCGGCAGACCAGGTGGTGGTGGTGGGTGACGGTCGGGCAGCGCCGGTAGACGGCCTCGCCGTCGGCCTGCCGGAGCACGTCGACCTCGCCGGCGTCGGCCAGCGCCTGCACGTGCCGGTAGACCGTGGTCAGCCCGACCGAGGCGCCCTCGCGGCGCAGCAGGTCGTGCAGGTCCTGAGCGCTGCGGAACCCGTCGACCCGACCGAGCAGGTCGGCGACGGCCGTGCGCTGGCGGGTGGCGCGCAGCGGGCCGCGGGTCACGGTGTGGCCTCCTCGAGGTGCAGCCCCAGCCCGCCGAGGTCGGCAGGCGGGCGACGGCGGCGCAGCGCCGCGGCGCCCAGGCTAGCGACGGCGAACACCGCGAGCGCGACGACCACGATCAGCGCGCCGGGCGCGGTGTCGGCGTAGTAGGAGCCGGAGACCCCGCTCAGCGCCGCCAGCACGCCGATCCCGAGAGCGAGGGCGACGGTCGACCGGAAGCCCCGCACCAGCTGCTGGGCGGCGGCGACCGGCACCACCATCAGCGCGCTCACCAGCAGCAGGCCGACCACGCGCATGGCCACGGTCACCGTGACCGCGGCGAGCACCGCGAGCAGGAGGTTGAGGGCGCGCACCGGGAGCCCGCAGACCTTCGCGTGCTCCTCGTCGTGGCAGACCGCGAACATCTCCCGGCCCAGCGCCAGCAGCACGACGAGCAGCAGCACCGACAGCCCTGCGATGACGTACACGTCCTGCTGCGACACCGCGGTCAGGGACCCGAACAGGTAGGACAGCAGGTTGGCGCTGGTCCCGCCGGACGACAGCCCGATCAGCAGCACGCCGCCGGCGATGCCCCCGTAGAACATCAGCGCCAGCGCCACGTCGCCGCTGGTGCGGCCCCGCTCGCGGACGAGCTCGATGACGACGGCCCCGACCGCGGCCACGACGACGGCGGTGAGCACCGGGGCCGTGCCGAGCAGGAAGCCCAGGGCGACGCCGGTCAGCGCGACGTGGCCGATCCCGTCGCCCATCAGCGCCATGCGCTTCTGCACCAGGAACACGCCGACGGCCGGCGCGCACAGCCCGACCAGCAGGGCCGCGACCAGGGCCCGCTGCATGAAGGCGAAGCCCAGGAACTCAGGCACGGCCGTCCTCGTGCCCGGTCATCCGCGCAGGCCCCACGCGCGGGCCGTGGCGGCGTCGGGGTGCGACGGGTCGGCGTGGCGGTGGCCCAGGTGGGGGTGGGCGGGGTGGGCGTGGTCCGGGTCGTGGACGTGGACGTGGTCGGCGGAGGGCGGCGGCCCGTCGTGGAGCACCCGGCCCGAGGCCAGGGTGAGGGCGCGCGTGAGCAGCGGGCCGAGCGGTCCGAGCTCGTGGGCGACGCACACGACGGTGACCTCGCGCTCGACGAGCGTCTGCAGGGCGACGGCCAGGGCGTGCTGGTTGTCGGCGTCGACGCCCGAGGTGGGCTCGTCCAGCACCAGCAGCTCGGGCTCGGCGGCCAGGGCCCGGGCGATGAGCACCCGCTGCTGCTGGCCACCGGACAGCGTCGAGACGCTGTCGCCGCCCCGGTCGGCCAGCCCGACGGTGTGCAGGGCGTCCGCGACGGCGGCCCGGTCGGCCGGGCGGGTGGGGCGCAGGCGGCGCTGCCGCGACAGCCGGCCGGCGGCCACCACCTCGCGGACCGTGGCCGGCACGCCGCTCGCGGCACCGGCGCGCTGCGGGACGAAGCCGACCCGGCCCCAGGCGCGGAAGGACGGCAGCGGCGTGCCGAACAGCTCCACCGAGCCGCCGGCCAGCGGCGCGAGCCCGAGCAGGGCGCGGACGAGCGTGCTCTTGCCGGCCCCGTTGGCCCCCAGCACCGCGACCACCTCGCCGGCCGTGATCTGCAGGTCCACCTCGCGCAGCGCGACGCGGCCGTCGTAGGCGACGCAGACCCCGGACAGCGCGGCCACGGGAGGGGCCGGCGGCGGCGGCGCCGCCGCGGCACGGGGCGTCGCGTCCATCAGGTCGGCTCCTGGCCGTCGGCTCATGCCCCGGTGCAGCCGAGGGCGGTGCGCAGCGTAGCCAGGTTGGCCCGCATCTGCGTGAAGTAGTCGCCGCTGTCCGGCGCACCCTCCAGGGGGCTGAGCTCGACGGCCGCCGCGCCGACCTCGTCGGCGAGCGTCTGCGCGACGGCGGGGCTCACGAGCTCCTCGAAGAAGATCGTGGTCACGCCGTTGGCCTGCGCGTACTGCGCGACCTCGGCCAGGCGGCGCGGGCTGGGGTCCGCCTCCGGCGTCAGCCCGGTGATGGAGACCTGCTGCAGCCCGTACGCCTGCGCGAGGTAGCCGAACGCGTTGTGGCTGGTGACGATCTCCGTCCGCTCGCAGCCGGCCAGGCCGGCCGTGAACTCGCCGTCCAGCGCCTCCAGCTCGCTGCGCAGCTGCGCCGCCCGCCCGGTGACGGCGGCCGCCTGAGCCGGCGCGAGCTCGCCCATCCGGGTCGCCACGGCGTCGGCGATGTCGGCGTAGCGCAGCGGCGCCAGCCAGACGTGCGGGTCCAGGCCCTCCTCGTCCTCGTGCGCCTCGCCCTCCTCGATCGGCACGTAGCCCGGCTCGAGCGGGGCCACCGCGCTCACGTCGAGGGCCACGTCTGCCGCCTGCTGCTCGACGGCCTCGTCGACGGCCGGCTGGAAGCCGGCCAGGTAGACGACGAGGTCGCTCTCGCCCAGGCGCGCCACCTGCTGCGGCGTCAGCTCCAGGTCGTGCGGCTCCGTGCCGGGTGCGGTGAGGCTCTCCACCGCGGCGGCGTCCCCGCCGAGGCGCTGCGCCAGGAACTCCAGCGGGTAGAACGCGGTGGCGACCTGCAGCGGGCCCGTCGCCGTCCCGCCTGCCGCTCCCGCGGAGGTCGCTGCCGCGGGACCGTCCCCGCCGCTGCCGCACGCGGTCAGGGCCAGCGCGGTGCAGGCGGCCAGGGCAGCGGTGCGCGGGGTCATGGTCAGCACCCTGCCACTTCCTGACAACCGTTGTCAACATCACTCCGCGCTCCAGCGTGCTCCGGCAGCACCTCCAGCCCCCCTCGCGTTTGCCGGCAGGGCCGGGCGCGCAGGAGCCGGGGGTCCCTCCACAGCCCCGTCAGGAGACCAGCGGTGACAGAAGCCTCGGAGACCGACGCGGCACGGGCGGGCGCGGAGGTGGAGCTCACCACCGACGACGCGGGCGGCGAGCCGGCCGACGGCGCCGCGCTCGACGAGACCGCCCTGGCGGCAGTGCGGGAGTCCCTGCCCGGCTGGGACGTCCAGCCGTTCCAGCTGAGCCGGGCCGTCGACGTGCCGGGCGGCACGCAGGCGCTGCAGGAGAGCCTGGAGCAGGTCGCCGCTCAGCAGGGACGGGCGGCCGAGGTCCTGGTCACCGGGGACCACCTGGTCGTGCGGGTCCGCAGCGCGGGGGTCGGGGTCACCGCGGAGGACGTCGACGTCGCCGCCGCCCTGGACGCGGTGTTCTCCGGCTCGCACGCCACCGGCAGCGAGCCCGGCCGGCGCTGAGGGCTCGCGCCGGCGAGGACCTCGACCGGCGGGGGTCTCAGCGGGGGGCGCCGGCTCCCGGCCCCTGGTCGGCCGCACCCGCCTGGGCCCTCGTGGCGCGGTACCAGCAGGCGACGACCCCGACGACGGTGGCGTACAGGACCGGCATCCGGTAGCGCACGACCGCCGACGGGCCCGTCCACCCGCTGGGGGCGCCGTAGGTGACCCACAACAGCCACGCCACACCGGCCAGACCGAGGCACAGGCCGAGCACCAGCCAGCCGAGGCCGGCCGGCGGCCGCCGCACCGGGCCCTGCTGCGCCGCGCTCCCCGTCCGCACCGGTCGAGGATGCACGGCGACGGCGCGGACGGCAAGGACGCGCCCGGCCGCGTCGGTCAGGAGTGCTCGGCCGCCGGGACCACGCCCCCGAGCAGGTCCTGGGCGACCTGCTCCAGCGGCAGCGCCCGCGTCTGGCTCAGGGCCTGCAGCTGGTCGAGCGCCTCGGGCGCGCTGACGCTGCTGCGCTCCATCAGCACGCCGACCGCCCGGTAGATCCCGACCTGGGAGGTCAGGGCGTCGCGGAGCGCGGCGGCCGCGCCCCCCGGTGCCTCCACCGTGCCCTCCACCGCAGGCTCCACCGTGGCCGGGGCGACGGGGTCGGGGGCCGCGGGGGACGGGGCCGCCTCGCCGTGCAGGAGGGTGCCGTCGCGGCCCTGCGCCTTGACGAGGTACAGCGCGGCGTCGGCCTGCGCCAGCATTTGAGCGGCGTCGGCGGCGTGGTGGGGCCAGAGGCTGACGCCGATCGACACGCCCGTGGTCAGGGTCTCGGTGGCGTCGTCGAGGTGGAACGGCTCGCGCAGCGCGGCGCGGAGCTTGTCGGCGGTCTCCCGGCTGGCCCGCGCCGCGGCCGGCAGCGGTCCGGGCAGGCCGGCCAGCACCAGCAGGAACTCGTCGCCGCCCTGCCGCACGAGCAGGTCGCCGATGCGGACGTGGTCGCGCAGGCGCTGGGCGATGGCGACGAGCAGCCGGTCGCCGGTGTCGTGGCCCTGGGTGTCGTTGACGTGCTTGAAGCCGTCGAGGTCGAGGTAGAGCAGGGCGACGGTGGTGCCGGTGCGCCCGGCCCGGCCGATCTCGGCGGGCAGGTGCTCGGTCAGCGACCGCCGGTTGGCCAGGCCGGTGAGCGCGTCGTGCTGCGCCAGGTAGGCCACCTGGCGCTCGGCGTCGATCCGGTCGGTGACGTCGTTCTGCGTGGCGACCCAGTGCGTGATGACGTCGTCGCCGTCCCGGATCGGGACCAGGTTCATCTCGTTCCACCAGCCGGTGCCGTCGGGCCGCCGGTTGCGCAGCGTCGCGCGCACCTCCCGGCCGGCGCGCAGGCCGGTGCGCAGGGACGTGACCGCCTCGGGGTCGGTGTCCGGGCCCTGCAGGAAGCGGGCGCTGCGCCTCAGCAGCTCGGCGGCGGGGTAGCCGCTGAGCCGCTCGAAGGCGGGGTTGACGTAGACCAGCGGCATGTCGGGCGCGCGGGCGTCGCAGATCGCCACGCCGTTCGAGGACGCCGCGAGCGCCGAGCCCAGCAGCCCCTTCAGGTCCCGGCCGACGTCGCTCTGCCCGGGCGCGACGGGGGGCCCGGGCGGGTGCACCGCCACCAGGCGTGCCCGGCTCCTGCGCAGGCCGACGTGCGCGGCCAGCGACGCGGGGCCGGGCAGGTCGGGCAGGCGGCGCAGCAGGGGCTCGGCAGCGGCCAGGACCTGGTCGCGGTCGTAGGTCACCGTGTAGTCGAAGCGCCGCTCGGAGTCCGGGCCGGGGTCGTCGAGGTCGTGCGACAGCAGCGCCCCGGCGAAGTGCGGGCCCAGGACCAGGACGTCCCACTCGGAGCACAGCGGGTCCGAGGCGTCCAGGTCGACGCCGCGGACCCCCGGCGCGAGCCGGTCGGGCATCTGCTGGCCGTACACCCCGACCAGCGTCGCCCCCCGCGCGAGGTCGGCGTAGCGCCGGGCGGTCGCCGGGGTGAAGTAGCGGGCGCGCTCGAAGGTCGCGAGCAGCACGGCCGGCTCGCCGAGCGCGACGGCCTGGCGCTCCAGCCAGCGGCTGATCGCGATGAGCAGCGGCTTGGTGGCGCGCTGCACGGCGGCGCCGCGGGGCAGCTGCTGCCAGGGGGTGCCGGTCTGCTGCGGCACGCCGGTCGAGGGCCACGGGTACGACGCGCCGGCGCTGGTCGCCGGCCGTGGCCCGGGCCGGCCGAGCAGGTGGCCCTGCCCGAGGGAGGCCCCCATGGAGCGGGCCAGGTCGGCGTGGGCCGGGGTCTCGATGCCCTCGGCCAGCACGACGGCGCCGGTGCGCGCGGCCTGCACGGCGACGGCGTTGACCACCTCGGCGGCCTGCACGGTGGTGCGCTCCTGGACCAGCCGCAGGTCCAGCTTGATCACGTCGGGACGCAGGAAGGGCATCAGCGACAGCGACGCCGCCTGCACGCCGACGTCGTCCAGGGCGATCCGCCAGCCGGCGTGGCGCGCGGCGTCGACCATCGTCAGCAGCGAGCCGGGGCTCGAGGCCAGCGCCCGCTCGGTGACCTCGAGCACCCGGACCAGCGCCGGGTCGGTGCTCTGCGCGGCCCGCTGGTAGCCCGCCGGCGCGGCGGTGCCGGCGGCGGCCGGGTCGGTGTTGACGAACAGCGCCGAGCCGGTCGGCAGCAGGTGCGCGCTGTTCAGCGCCGCGGTGCGGCACGCCCAGTCGAGCTCGGTCAGCCGCCCCTGCCCGGCGGCCCGCGCGAACAGCTCCGCCGGCGGCTGGGGCCTGCCGGAGCTGGTGTCGCGGGCCAGCGCCTCGTGCCCGACGACGGCGCCGGTCGTCAGGTCGACGACCGGCTGGTAGTGCATCTGCAGGGCGAAGCGCCGCCGGTCGTCCCTGCCCTGCCGGTCGTCCCTGCCCTGCCGGTCGTCCCTGCCCTGCCGGTCGTCCCTGCCCTGCCGGTCGCCACTGGCCTGCCGGTCGTCCCTGCCCTGCCGGTCGCCACTGCGTGCGGGCACGCGCCTCTCCTGTCACACCGGACACCGGGGCTCGCCGACCGCGTCCCACCCGCCCGGCAGAGCCCGTCGAGCAGCCCACCGTGACGTCGTCACTGCGCAGTGTGCCCACACCGGGCCCTCGGCCACCCCAGGACCGGCGCTCTGCTGACGGTCCCCCGGTGGCGAGGGCGGGTCCGGGTGCGACGGCGCTCCTCGGTGGCAGACTGGGCAGGGCGACGGGAGTCTGTACCGATGAGCACGGACGAGCGGCTGCGCGCGCAGCTGGACGCGGCGGTGTCGGGTGCCGACACCGCCAGGGGCGCGGCGGACCGGCTGTGCCGGGCGTGCGTGGACCTGCTCGAGGTCGACGGGGCGTCGATCTCGCTGACCCTGGACGTCAGCAACCGGGGGACGTTCGGCGCCAGCAGCGCGCTGAGCCACCGGGTCGACGCGCTGCAGTTCACCGCCGGCGAGGGTCCCTGCCTGGACGCCGTGGCCCTCGGTCGACCGGTCCTGGTCGCGGACCTCGACGACCCGGCGGAGCGGCGGTGGCCGGCGTTCACCGGCGGGGCCGTCGCCGCGGGCGTCCACGCGGTCTTCGCCCTGCCGGTGTCGCTGTCGCGCCAGCGGGTGGGGGCGCTGGACCTGTACCGCGGCCGGCCCGGCGCGCTCGGCGCCCCGGCGCTGGCGGGCGGCCTGCTGGCCGCCGAGCTCGCGGCGCTGCCGCTGCTGGACGTCATCGCCGAGCACGCCGCGGCCACGGCCGGGCCGGCGACCGACCGGCGGCCCGAGGACGGCTGGGGCCAGCTGGCGTCGCTGGAGCGGGTCGAGGTCTACCAGGCCACCGGCATGATCATGGGCGCGCTCGACGTCGACCCCGTGGAGGCGCTGGTCCGGCTCCGCGCGCAGGCGTTCGCCCGCGGCCTGACCGCCGGCGAGCTGGCCTGGCAGGTCGTGGAGCGGCAGGTCGTCCTGGACACCCCGGACTGGCGCGAGCCGGACCCCCAGGAGCCGGGTGCTCCGGGCGGGTCCTCCTGATGGGGCGTACCGAGACCGACGTCACCCGGGCCTTCGTCGCGCTCGCGGGCGGACTGGCCCGCGGGACCGACGTGGTGGACCTGCTCAACGAGCTGACCGCCGAGTGCGCCCTGCTGCTGGACGTGGCCTCGGCCGGGCTGCTGCTGGCCGACCAGCGCGGCGTGCTGCACGTGATGGCGGCGTCGTCCGAGCGCACCCGGGAGCTGGAGGTGTTCCAGGTGCAGCGGGCGCAGGGCCCCTGCCTGGACAGCTACCGGAGCGGGCAGGCCGTCAGCGCCGAGGACCTCGCCCAGGCCGGCGAGCGGTGGCCGTCGTTCGTGCCCGCAGCGCGGGAGGCGGGGTTCGCCAGCGTCCACGCGCTGCCGATGCGGCTCGGCGAGCTGCGGCTCGGGACGCTCGGGCTGTTCGGGACCTCGCCCGGACCGCTCACCGCGCAGGACCTGAGCCTGGGGCAGGCGCTGGCCGACGTCGCGTCCGTCGCGCTGGTGCAGGATCGCGCCGCTCCCGACCGGACGGCGGTCGACGCGCAGCTGCAGGCGGCGCTCACCAGCCGGGTCGTGATCGAGCAGGCCAAGGGCGTGCTGGCTCAGCAGGGCGGCCTGGACATGGCGGGTGCGTCGCAGGCCCTGCGCCGGTACGCCCGCGACCACGACCTGGGCCTGACGCAGCTGGCGCACCAGGTGGTGTCCCGGCAGCTGCCGGGACACCGGCTGCTCGCCGCCCGCCCGTCGGTCTGAGCGGCGCCGACCTCAGAACGTGTACGGGTTGACCGGCGCCGGGACCTCCTGCAGCCGGTCGCCCTCCAGCACGACGTCGGCCTGCCCGTCGGACCGGGGCGGGGCCGTCTGGGCCGCGGTGCGCCCCTCGACGCTCCACCAGGTGTCGGCGGCGGGGGCCGCGTCGGTGCGGACGAACACCCGGGCCGCCTGCCCGTCCGCCGCGCAGCAGTTCAGGGCGATGCGGGTGAGGTAGAAGCCGTCGCCGTGCTGCTCCCGCTCGGCGGGCGTCGGCGGGACGGCGAAGCCCAGCAGGCGCAGCCGGGCGCTGTCGAGCCCGGCCGGCTCGAACAGCACCCGCCGCGAGTACTCCCGCAGGGTCAGCTCGACCGCTCCGTCGCGGGGCGGCGGCAGCGAGCCCAGCGCCTCGACCGGCGCGGCGACCGGGGTGGCGCGCCCCGCCAGCCCGTACGAGCCGAGCGCCGGTGGGCTGACGAGGACCAGCAGGCCGACCGGGACGACCAGCAGCCAGCCGACCTGCGACGGCGCGGGACCGCCGGGCTCGGCGCGGTGGGCGGCGAACACCCCGGCGGCGCCGACCAGCGCCAGGAGCAGGCCGGTGACCACGAGCCACGGCCCGAGGCCGGGCTTGACGTACTGCAGGTGCGCCTGCGTGCGGACCAGCTGCAGCGTGACGACCCCGAGCACGAGCAGCAGGAGCGGCGGGGCGGTGCGGCCGGTCATCGCGGGGTTCCGGTCACAGCAGCGCTCCGATGGTGACGCTGCAGCCGACGGCGGCGGCGAGGGCGAGCGGGGAGAAGCGGGCGGCGAAGCGCCGGCCGAACGTCCCGGCGTGCAGCGCGACGAGCTTCACGTCGACGACCGGGCCCACCACCATGAAGGCGAGCTGGGCCGTGCGGGAGAACTGCGTCAGGCTCGCGGCGACGAAGGCGTCGGCCTCGCTGCACACGGCGAGCACGATCGCGAGGACGACGAGCGTGAGGACGGCGACGGCGCCCTGCCCGGCGACGGTGTCGAGGACGCTGCGCGGCACGACGACGTGCAGCGTCGCGGCCGTCATGGCGCCCAGCACGAGGAAGCCCCCGGCCTGCAGGAAGTCGTGGGTCGCGACGGTCAGCGCGTGGCTGCCCGTGCTGGTGTGGCCGTGCCGGGCGTGCACGGCACGCTCGACGAGCCACCCGGGCCGGCCGAAGCGGCACCACAGCAGCCCGACGAGCACCGCGGTCGCCAGCGACGCCGCGAGCCGGGCCGGCACCATCTCCGGGGCGGTCGGGAACGCCACCCAGGTGCTGATCAGCACGATGGGGTTCACGGCGGGCGCGGACAGCAGGAACGTCAGCGCGACCCCCTGCGGCACCCCCCGCGAGATCAGCCCGCTCGCGACCGGCACCGACCCGCACTCGCAGCCGGGGAGCAGGGTGCCGGCCAGTCCCGCGACGGGCACGGCGAGCGACGGGCGCGCGGGCAGGGCGCGCACCAGCGCGTCGGCGGGCAGCACGGTCGCGATGAGGGTGGAGACGGCGATCCCGAGCGCGAGGAAGGGCAGCGCCTGCACGCTCACGGACACCGCGTACGTGGCCCAGGTGGCGGCGGCCTGGTCGTCGACCAGCCCGGACAGCGGCCCGCGCACGACGGCGAGGACGAGCAGGACCGTGGCGACGGCCGCGACCCCGGCCGGCGGGAGGCCGCCGCGTCCCGGGGCCGTCGAGGCCGGCGCGCAGCAGGCGTCGGCCGCAGCGGCCGTCGTCGTGCGCTCGAGCTCGAGGGAGGTCACGCCGGCTCCTGGGCGGGGTCCGCGGCGGTCTCCGGCGACGGGGCGGGCAGGCCGGCCAGCCTGAGCCGCGCCTGCTGGAAGTAGCCGCGGGCGAAGGCGTCGAGGTCGTCCCCGCTGCCGTTGCCGTTGCCGACCACCGCGCTGAGCAGCACGTCGCCTTGGCGGGCCACCAGGTAGGTGTACTCGACCACCTGCCGGCCGACGGCGGTGTCGGGCGTCACGGCCAGGTGGGCCGCCGCGCCGTCGCCGCCCTCGGGCGGGGCGAGCAGCCGCACGTCGACGGGCGTGCCCGGGTAGCCGACGAAGTCGACCGTGTACTCCCGGCACGCCTGCAGCGCCTCGACCCGCTCGGCGAGGGCCTGCTGCGCGCCGTCGCCCGGGTAGCGGACGAGCTCGAAGGTCATCGCCATCCCGCGCGGCACGTCCATCTCCGACTGCGCGACGTCGTGCTGCGCCCGCTCGACGCTCGCCCCGTCGCTGGGGTACTCCGCCTGGCACGGGTGCACGAGCCCCTGCCCGTCGGTGATCTGCTGGGAGGCCGCCGCCGGGTCCACGACCCAGCCGTAGCCCATCTCGCCCGGTGTCGGGAACAGGTCGGCGAGGGCGCCGGGGGCGCGCGCGTCGGGAGCGGGGGCGGCCACGTCCTGGACGGCGGCGGGGACGGCGACGGACGGCGGGCCGGCCGGGCCGGCTCCCAGCCCCTGGCTGAGCAGCACCGCCGCGGCGACGCCCCCCACGACGGTCGCCGCCGGCACCAGCCGGCTCCGGTGCGTGCGTGCGGCGGACATGGGTGCTCCCTACGGGTGAACAGGTCGGTGCTGCCTCAGGACGATGCCTCGGCAGGGCGGCCCCGGGCCTTGAGCCGCGCCACCGGCGCCGGCAGCCCGACGGCCACCCGTGGGCGGCGTGCCTCCGGTCGGGTCAGGGCCGTCCGTGCAGGATGGCCCCATGAGCGCACCGAGGTCCACGCGGGCGTACGGGCCGGCCGTCGGTGAGCCGCCGGTCCTCGTCGACCCGCGTCGCTGGGGCAGCCTCGTCGGGCTCGTCGGCGGGCTCGTGTTCGTGCTGATCTCGTCCGGGGCGTTCCCGGCGACGGTGCAGGTCCCGGCCCGGGCCGCGGCCGTGGCGCTGGCCCTCGCCGCGCTGTTCGCCCACTTCGTGCGCCCCGTCGCCCTCGGGCCGCTCGTGCGCCCGGACCCCCGCGCCCTGGCGCTCTACGGCGCCTGCGTCGTCGGTGAGCTCGCCCTCATCGCCCTGGGCACGGCGGTGCTGGTGGCCGCGGGGCGCACCGACCTGCGGCCGGCGCTGATCGCGGCGGTCGTCGGGCTGCACTTCCTGCCGATGGCGCGGGCCTTCGGGGAGCGGATGTTCCTGGTGCTCGGCGCCCCGGTGGCGGCCGTCGGCGTGGCCGGGCTGCTGGCCGGCGCGGCGGGCGTGCCCCGGGCGGGGGACGCCGCCGCCCTGCTCGCGGGGCTCGTCATGCTGGTCGTGATCGCGGCGCACGCGCGGGGCCGGTTCGCCGACCGCCGATGAGTCGCGGGCCCGGGCCGCGTCTGCCCCTGCGACCCGGCCCTCCCGCAGAGAGCAGACCCCCGTGCGCAAGCTGATCGTCAGTGCGTTCCTGTCCCTCGACGGCGTCGTGCAGGCCCCCGGCGGGCCCGGCGAGGACGAGGACGGCGGCTTCACCCTCGGCGGCTGGACCGTCCCGTTCTTCGACGACCACGTCGGGGCCGCGATGGGCGAGCTCATGGGCCGGCCGTTCGACCTGGTGCTGGGCCGCCGCACGTACGACGTGTTCGCGGCCTTCTGGCCGACGGCCGGCGAGGACGAGGGGGCCGGGCCGCTCAACGCCGCCACCAAGCACGTCGCGTCGCGCGGCCGCCCGACGCTCGACTGGGCGGGCTCGCACCTCATCGAGGGCGACGTCGCGCAGGGCGTCGCGGCCCTCAAGGAGCAGGACGGCCCCGAGCTGCAGGTGCACGGCAGCGGCGACCTGGTGCAGACCCTGCTGCGGCACGGGCTCGTGGACGAGTGGCAGCTGCTGACCTTCCCGGTGGTGCTCGGCTCGGGCAAGCGGCTGTTCGGCGAGGGCGCGCTGCCGCACTCGCTGCGGGTGCTCAGCAGCACGGTCTCGGGCACCGGCGTCGTGATCACCCGCTACGCCTCGGCCGGCGACGTCGTGACCGGCAGCTTCGGCGCCCAGGGCTCGTAGGGCTCGTAGGGCTCGTAGGGCTCGTAGGGCTCGTAGGGCTCGTAGGGCCCAGACGGGGAAGGGCTGCGCCATGAAGCAACTGACCCCGGACTTCTCGGGCACCGTCGTCCTGGTCACCGGCGGCGGCACCGGCATCGGCGCCGCCGTCGCGACCGCCTTCCTCGACGCCGGCGCGACGGTGGCCGTGAGCGGCCGGCGCCGCGAGCGGCTCGAGCAGACGCTCCAGGGCTTCCCGGCCGGGCGCGGCGCGGCGGTCGTGGCCGACGTGTCCGACCCCGCGCAGGTCCGCGGGCTCGTCGCGGAGGTCGTCGAGCGCTTCGGGCGCCTCGACGTGGTGGTGAGCAACGCCGCGGCGTACGAGAGCGGGCCGCTCGAGGAGCTCGCCGACGAGGCGTGGGAGGCGCTGCGGGCGACCAACGTCGACGCCTTCTTCCACCTCGCCAAGGCCGCCCTGCCCCACCTGGCCGCGTCCGGCGGCAACCTCGTCGCGGTCTCCTCGGTCTCGGGCGACCGGGGCGACTGGGGCCAGGCCGCCTACAACGCCAGCAAGGCCGCGGTGACCAACTTCGTCCGCTCCCTGGCGCTGGACTGGGGCGGCCGGGGCGTGCGCCTCAACGCGGTCGCCCCGGCCTTCACCCTCACCGAGCTCACCGAGGGGGTGGGCCGCGACGAGCAGTCGCTGGCGCCGTTCGTCGACCGGATCGCGCTGGGCCGACCCGCCGAGCCGGACGACATCGCGCCCGCGGTGCTGTTCCTCGCCAGCGACGGCGCCCGCTACGTCACCGGAGCGGTCCTGCCGGTCGACGGCGGGACCAGCGCGTCGACGGGCCAGCCGCACCTGTAGGCCAGCCGCACCTGTACGCCGGTAGCCGGTCAGGAGGTCTCGGCGAGCCCGTGCAGGTCGCGGGCCATGCTCGCGGCCTCCCGGGCCGCCTGGGAGATGGCGTCCTGGGCCTGCGCGGTGGAGCGGCTCTGCTGCTCGACGGCGGCCACGATGGTGGCCTGGGCGCCGACGACGCCGGTGATGATGCTGCGGATCGCCTCGAGCGTCGCGGCGGTGTCGCTCACGTCGCTGCGCACGGCGTCGACCACCCGGCGGATGTGCTGGGTCGCCTGGGCCGTCTCCTGGGCCAGCTCCTTGACCTCGCCGGCCACCACGGCGAAGCCCCGGCCCGCCTCCCCGGCGCGGGCCGCCTCGATGGTGGCGTTGAGGGCGAGCAGGTTGGTCTGGTCGGCGATGCCCGAGATGCTGCCGGCGATCGCGTCGATCTCGGTCATGGTGGCCTGCAGGCGCTGCACCGTGACGGCGGTCGCCCCGGACCGGTCCTGGGCCTGGGCGGAGGTGACGGTCGCGCTGCTCGCCGCCGTGGCGATGTCGTCGATCGCCGCCTGGAGCCCGCGCATCACGGCGTCGACGGTGGCCACGTCGCGGTCCAGGCGCTGGCCGGCGCCGCGCAGCCCGGCGATCCGCACGGCCAGCTCCTCGGCGGCCGCCTGGCGGGACTGCAGCTGCTCCGCGGCGCCGCGGGCGGTGCTCTCGAGCTCCCGCGTGAGCGCGGACTGCGCCGCGGCCTGCGCCTCGTGGTCCTGGGCGGCCCGGCGCTGCTCGTCGGCGCGCGCCTGCTCGGCCTGCTCGGTGAACTTCCAGCCGTACGCCAGGAACGTCGCCTCGGCCAGCAGGAACACCGCGTGCAGCGCGGCGAAGCGGATCGGGTGCTGCTGGGCCTGCGGGGTCGAGAAGACGGAGGTCGGCATCCACAGGCTCATGACCACGTGGTGCACGGCGACGAAGGCGACCGAGAGCAGGAAGGGGGTCCAGGTCTGGTACAGCGACACGACCGCCAGCACGACGTAGAACCAGATGTGCAGGTCGGTCAGGCCGCCGCCGACGTGGACCAGCAGGTCGGCGCAGATCATCAGGCCGAAGGCCACCGCGCTGGCGCGGGCCACCTGGGCCTGCAGGGTGCGGCCGAGCAGGGCGAGCACGGCCACGCCGGCCAGCTGCCCCCACAGCAGCGGCCCGCCGTGGGTGTGCAGCAGGCCGAGCGCGACCAGCACCGGCAGGTGCAGCACCAGCAGGCCCCACAGGAGCCGGTGGCGCGCGCGGAAGGCGGCCTCGTCGAGGCGCGCGCCGCGCGGGACGGCGGCCCGCAGGCCCCGGTCGGGAGCGCCCGCGGGAGAGGGGGTGCGAGCGGTCATGCCCTGTGATCGGCAGGCGCGCGCCGGACTGGAGCCCTCCGCCGGTCAGGTCGTCGGCGTCGCCCAGGCCGGCGGGCGCTTGCCGAGCAGGGCGGCGATGCCCTCGCGGCCCTCGTCGGAGGCGAAGCGCTCCGCCGACAGCCGCGCCATCCGCGCCAGGTCGTCCGCGAGGTCGCCCCCGGTCAGGTCGTCGAGCATCGCCTTCGTGGCCGCGAGGGCGCCGGGAGCGCCGCGGCCCAGCTGGGCGACGAGGGCGTCGACGGCGGCGTCGAGCTCGCCCTCGCCGACGGCGCGGTCGAGCAGCCCGACCTCGCGGGCCCGGGCGCCGTCGAAGGGCTCGCCGGTGAGGAACAGCTCGCGGGCGCTCTGCCGCCCCAGCCGGCGCAGGCACGGGACGGCGATGATCGCCGGGACGACGCCGAGGCGGACCTCGCTGAAGCCGAAGGTCGCGCCGGTCAGGCCGACGGCGAGGTCGCAGGCGGCGAGGAGCCCGAGCCCGCCGGCGCGGGCGGCGCCGTTGACGCGGGCGACCACCGGCAGCGGTCCGTGCATGATCGCCGTGAGGACCTCCGGCAGGCCGGCCACCGGCGGACCGCCGCCCCGCTCCTTGAGGTCGGCTCCCGAGCAGAAGACCGGCCCGGCGCCGGTGAGCACGACCACGCGCACGGCGGGGTCCTGCCCGGCGGCGGCGAGCGCGGCGTGCAGCTGCTCGAGCAGGGCGCGCGACAGGGCGTTGCGGTTGTGCGGGCTGTCGAGGGTCAGCACGGCGACCGCGCCGCGCCGCTCGACGCGGACCAGCGGGGCGTCCATGCGGGCCTCCTCGGTCGGCGGTGTCCCGGGGGCACGGTAGGGCACGGCCCGGTGCCCGGGCGGCTCAGCCGACCGGCGTCGCCAGGGCGAGCGGGAGCCGGTCGGCCGGCAGCGGGCGGGAGAACAGGTAGCCCTGCGCGTGGGCGGAGCCGAGCGAGCGCAGCAGGTCCGCCTGGTGCGGGTGCTCGACCCCCTCCGCCACGACGCCGAGCCCGAGGGCCGTGGCGAGCGAGACGATCGCCTGCACCAGCGGCGCCCGGTCGGCGCCCGGGGCCAGGTCGCGCACGAACGAGCGGTCGATCTTGAGGATGTCGACGGGCAGCCGGCTCAGGCGGCTCAGGCTCGACCAGCCCGTGCCGAAGTCGTCGATCGCCACGCGCACCCCCAGGGCCCGCACGGCGCGCAGGACGTCGAGGGCCCCGGCGGCGTCGGCGTCGAGCGAGGTCTCGGTCACCTCGAGGACCAGGGCGTGCGCCGGCAGGCCCGTCGTGCTCAACACCCGCTCCAGGCCGGCGAGGTAGCCGGGCGCGAGCAGCTCGCGGCCGGCGACGTTGACGCTGACCAGGTCCGGGCCGCCCGCGCAGCGCCAGCGCACGGCTTGCCGGCAGGCCTGCTCCAGCACGAACCGGCCCAGGTCGACCATCAGGTCGGACGCCTCGGCCAGCGGCAGGAACTCCCCGGGCAGGACGAGGCCGCGCTCCGGGTGCTGCCAGCGCACGAGGGCCTCGGCCCCGTACGTCCGCCCCGTCGGCAGGTGCACGAGGGGCTGGTAGTGCAGCACCAGCTCGCCGCGGTCCAGGGCGCAGCGCAGCGCCGCGGTCGCGGAGACGGCCGAGCTGTGCCGCCGGGTGCAGTCGCGCCCCTCGCGCTTGGCGTGGTACAGCGCGCCGTCCGCGCTGGCGAACAGCAGCGACAGCGACTCGTCCGGGTCCCACTCCGCGACCCCGGCCGAGCACGTGGCCTCGGCCCGCACGGCCTCCCGCAGCCGGTCGACGACCGCGACGGCGTCGTCGACCGAGCAGCCGGGCAGGACCAGGGTGAACTCGTCGCCGCCCTGCCGGGCGAGGACCTGACCGGGCTCGAGCAGGGACTGCCAGGTCTGGGCAGCCTGCTCGAGCAGCCGGTCGCCCGCGTCGTGGCCGTGGCGGTCGTTGACCCGCTTGAAGTGGTCCAGGTCCAGCAGCGCCAGGCTCAGCGGCGCGCCCGTGCGGCGGGCGGTCGCCACGGCCTCGTCGAGCATCCGCTCGAGGCCGCGCCGGTTGGGGGCACCCGTCAGCGGGTCGGTCTCGGCCTCGGCCGCGGCGCGCACCAGCCACCCGACGACGCCCGCCACCAGCACGCTCGTGCCGGCGACCAGCAGGCCGGGGCCGAGCCCCGGCGCGCCGTGCGACCCCAGCACGGTCAGGCAGGCCCCGACGGCGAGGGCCTGGTGGGTCCAGGCCCCCCGCCAGGAGAAGAAGAAGGCGCTGTCGACCGCGATGAGCGCGTACAGGCCCGCCAGCGCGACGGCGAGCGGCGAGTCGCCGGCGAGCCGCACGGCGAGGGTGACCAGGGCCGTGCCGGTCAGCACCAGCAGGTGCGCGGCCGAGGCGGGCAGGCGGTGACGCAGCAGCAGCGTGCCCACGCCCACGACGAGGGCGATCAGCCCCAGGCCGCGCAGCGCGCTCGCCCCGGGCAGCGCCGTGGGGGCGGGCAGCAGCGCGACCAGCACGACCAGCGCGCCCGAGACGGAGAACAGCAGGCCCGTCGTCGTGGCAACCACGTGGGGGGTGGCCACGACCGTGCGGCGGCGCGACCGGCGCGGGGCGGTCAGGGGCACGGCGCGCGCGGGGCGAGACCCTCGGTCCCACCCCCCGGTGCTGCTCGCCGCGTCCACGTCCCCGCATCGGCCGGCCGGTCGGTGCGCCTTGACGACCCCACCTGGTGAACGCCCGGCGACGCGGACCCGGACCGGGGGTGGCTCAGGGCAGGCGGCGGGCCCGCAGCACGAGGTCGACGGTGTGGTGGGCCCCGGCGCCGCCGGCGATGCTGCGGGGCCGGCGCTCGTCGACCTCGACCTGCCAGTCGTCGTCCAGCAGCTCGGCGACCCCGGCCGGGCTGACGTAGTCGGCCGGGTCGAAGCCGTGCGACGCACCGTCCAGCACCTCGTGGTGCACCACGAGCAGGGTCCCGCCGGCCGCGACGGCGCCGAGCAGGGCGCGCTCGGCGGCCCGGTCGGGCGTGCGCAGCAGCGCGGGGTACTGCGCGCTGACCAGGTCGTACGCCCCGGGCGGCAGCGCGGCGTCGACCAGGCCCGCGTGCACCCACGTCACGGCGGCTCCGGCCCGCTCCGCGGCCTGCGCGCCGCGGTCGAGGGCGACCCGCGAGACGTCCAGCGCCGTCACCGCCCAGCCCCGCCCGGCCAGCCACACCGCGTCGGCGCCCTCGCCGCAGCCGACGTCGAGCACCCGGCCGGGCGGCAGCGCCGAGACCTCGGCGACGAGCGCGCCGTTCGGGTTGCCGCTGAAGACCTGCTCGGCGGTCGCGTAGCGCTCGTCCCACTGCTGCTCGGACCAGGGAGCGGTGCCGGCGTGCGGGGGCGGGCTGGGGGTCTCGGGAGGCATGCGGCCAGCGTGCTCCGGGGGCAGGCCCCTGGCCAGCGGCGTTGCCGGTCCGGCAAAGCCCGGGCGCCGGCGGGCGGTGCAGCTGGGCGGTACAGCCGGGCGCGCCCGCTGCCGATGGACTCCGCGACCGCTGCCCCCGATCGCTGCCGAGGCTCTCGTGACCGTCCCGTTCGCTGCCGTCCGCAGCGTCTTCCAGCCCATCGTCGACCTGGATGCGGGCACCGTGGTGGCGTACGAGGCGCTCGCGCGCGGTCCGCAGGGACCGCTGGAGCGGCCGGACGCGCTGTTCGAGGCGGCCCGCCGGGCGGGCTGCCTGGCCGAGCTGGACGAGGCGTGCCGGGCGGCGGCCTTCCACGGCGCCGTCGAGCACGGCCTGCTGGGGCCGCTGACGCTGTTCGTCAACGTCGAGCCGGAGGTGCTGGACACGGCGCCGCTGGACGACCTGCTGGCGATCGCCGAGTCCGCGCCCGGCGAGCTGCGGGTGGTCATGGAGATCACCGAGCGGGCGCTGGCGCTGCGCCCGGCCGAGCTGCTGCGCACCGTGGAGCGCGTCCGCGACGTCGGCTGGGGCGTGGCGCTGGACGACGTCGGCGCCGACACCATGTCGCTGGCCTTCATGCCGCTGCTGCGCCCGGACGTCGTCAAGCTCGACCTGCGCCTGGTGCAGGAGCGCCCGGGCCCGGCGATCGCCGAGATCATGAACGCGGTCAACGACTACGCCGAGGCCAGCGGCGCGGTGCTGCTGGCCGAGGGCATCGAGAACGAGGAGCACCTCGTCATGGCCCGCGCGCTCGGGGCGCGGCTCGGGCAGGGGTGGATGTTCGGGCGGCCCGCGGCCGGCCCCGCGCCGGGCTACGCGGTGTCCGAGCTGGTCCTGCCGCCGCGGCACGGCGCGATCGCCCTCGACGAGTCGCCCTTCGCCTGCCTGCCCCCGCAGGTGACGCTGCGCCGCTCCCCGAAGTCGCTGCTCATCGAGCTGAGCAAGCAGCTCGAGCGCCAGGCGATGCGCCTGGGGGAGACCTGCGTGGTCGCCGCCACCTTCCAGGAGGCCCGGCACTTCACCCCCTCCACGGCCCAGCGCTACCGCGACCTGGTCGAGCGCACCGGCTTCGTCTGCGCGCTCGGCGAGGACCTGCCGGACGAGCCCGTGCCCGGCGTGCGCGGGGCGGCGCTGTCCGCGGACGACCCGGTGCGCGGGGAGTGGGACGTCACCGTCGTCAGCCCGCACTTCGCGGCGGCGCTGCTGGCCCGCGACCTGGGCGACACCGGCCCGGACCGCGAGCGGACCTTCGAGTACGCGCTGACCTACGACCGCGACACCGTCGTCCGCGCGACGAGCGCCCTGCTGTCGCGGGTCGTCCCGCGCCTGCCGCAGGCGGCGGCCGCGCCGCCGCCGCTCCCGCCGGCGACCACCACCCCCCGGCTCGTGGCCGGCGCGGTGGCGGCCGGTGCGGGGGAGGCGCTGCTGCAGCGCGCGCTGTCCGCGACGACCAGCGGGGTCACCATCGCCGCGGTCGACCGCGCCGACGCCCCGCTGCTGTACGTCAACGCCGCCTTCGAGCAGCTGTCCGGCTTCCGCGTCGAGGAGGTGATCGGCCGCAACTGCCGCTTCCTGCAGGGCCCCGACACCGACCCGGCCGCGGTCAACCGCATCCGCGCCGCGATCGCGGCCGGGCAGGAGTGCCGCGAGACCCTGCTCAACTACCGCGGCCCGGGGCGCACCCCCTGGTGGAACGAGATCTACCTCGCGCCGGTCGCCGACGCGCAGGGCCGGGTCCTGCAGTACATCGGCGTGCAGAACGACGTCACGGCCCGGGTCGAGGCCGAGCGCGCGCTCGAGCGCGAGCGCGACCGGGCCCAGAGCTACCTGGCGCGCATCGAGCAGCTGGCCTACACCGACGCCCTGACCGGGCTGCCCAACCGGCGCCGGGTCGAGGACCGCATCGAGGGGGCGCTGTGGGAGGCCCGGCTGTCCGGCGACGGCCTGGCGCTGCTGTTCCTCGACCTCGACGGGTTCAAGCCGATCAACGACCGGCACGGGCACGCCGCCGGTGACCAGGTCCTCGTCGCGACCGCCCAGCGGCTCACTGCCCGGCTGCGGCGCACCGACCTCGTCGCCCGCCTCGGCGGCGACGAGTTCCTGGTCGCCCTGCCGGCCCTGGACCGCGGGACCGCGCGGGAGCGCGCCCAGCAGGTCGCCGCCGAGCTGGCGCACGACGTCGGCCGGCCGGTGGTGCTGGGCGGCGAGCAGGCGCGGGTGGGCGTGAGCGTGGGCATCAGCGTCTTCCCGGGCGACGGGGAGGACGTCGCGACGCTGCTGCGCGAGGCCGACCGGCAGATGTACGAGTCGAAGACCGCCCTGCGCGGGCTCGTGGTCCCGCCGCGGTAGGGCACGGCCGGTCCGGCGTCCCGGGTGCCGGGCCGGGCCGGCTGCGGGAGGCTGGCCGGGGCGGGGACCGGCCCTGCCGCTGCTCGCCCGGAGGCCCGCGTGCACGAGGCGTCACCCGTCGGCGTCGCCGGCCCGCGCGGCCCGCTGCCGGCCCGCGCCGCCTGGGTCGGCCTCGCCGGCTTCGTCGTGGGCGTGCTCCTCGCCCTCGCGGGCGCCGCGGCGGGCGGCCTGCTGGCGCCCGACGTCCTGCTCGTGCGGCTGCTGCTGAGCCAGGCGGGCCTGTGGACCGGGCTGCTCGGCGCGTGCGTCGTGGCCTCCCGGCGCTGGGGCACCGGGCGGCTGCGGGACGACTACGGGCTGCGGGCCCGCCGCAGCGACGTCGGCCGCGGGCTGCTGCTCTCGCTCGGCGCCCGCCTGGCCGGGGGAGTGCTGCTGGCGGTGCTGGTCGCCGTGGCCCCCGACCTCGCCGGCAGCGGCAACACCGACGTCTTCCGCCTCGCGGAGGGCGACCGGCCGGCGCTGCTCGCCCTGGCCGTGCTGGCCGTCGTCGGCGCGCCGCTGGTGGAGGAGACCTTCTTCCGCGGGCTGCTGCTGCGCTCGCTGCGCCGCCGGCTCTTGGCCGCACCGGCGGTCGTGCTGCAGGCGGTCGCCTTCGGCCTGGCCCACAGCGACCCGACCGCGGGGCGCGCGAACGTCGGGGTCGTCCTCGTCGTCGGCGTCGCGGGCCTGGTCTTCGGCGTCGCGGCCGAGCGCTGGGGCCGGCTCGGCCCGTCGATGTGGGCGCACGCGTTCTTCAACCTGGTGCCCGTGGTGGTGCTGCTGGCGCTCTGACCCGGGGCGGCGGCCCGGGCCCGGCGCCTCAGCCGCCCAGCGTCCGCAGCACGGCCCGGCCGTACGCGTCCTGCGCGTCCGCGGCCGGGTGCTCCTCGTCCGGGCCGGACAGCACGGCGCGAGCCTGCCCCGTCGAGGCGCACCGCACCACCCCGTGCCCCGGTGTCGCCGCGGCTCAGGGGCGTGGCGTGGCGTCGCGGCCGAGGCGGGCCAGCACCCGGGTCTGCCGGTCGGCCTGCGCCGGCTCGGGCACGGCCGGCCCGCAGATGCCGTCCATGTGCAGCGCGTCGCCGAAGGTGTCGGCGCCGGCCTCGATGCGGTCCAGCTCGTCGGGCGTGAGGACCTCGTCGCCACGGGTGGCGCGGGCGAGGTCCCAGCGGTGCACGAGCATGTCCCATACGTAGAACTGCACCAGGGTCGCCCCGACGGTGGTGGGCCCGAAGAAGCCCTCGTAGGTGGCGTCCACGACGTCGTCGCGGGACACCAGCGCGAGCACGCGTCCGGCATGGGTGCGCAGCCCGGCGGCGGGGTCGGTCAGCTCGGGCGCCGGGCCGAGGTCGTGGCCGTGCCCGGTGAGCAGGTCCCGCTGGGTGTCGACGACGTGCGCGACCACCTGGCGGGCGGTCCAGTCGGTGCACGGCGAGGCGTTGTCCCACGCGTCGGCGGGGACGGCGTCGAGGACGTCGGACAGGGGACGCAGGGCTGCCTCGTAGGCAGTGGCGGTGGGGTTCATGCACGGGACCCTGCCGGGTGCGGCACGCTGGGTCTTGATGGAACCCGACACGTCGCCGCGTCCGCTGCACGCGATCGAGCGGGCCCACCTCAAGGCGCCCGGGGACGACTCGCACGTCATGTACCGGTACCCGCCCCCGCCCGGGCTGGGCGGGCTCGTCCAGCGGTTCTGGGTACCGGTCTGGTCCGTCCCGCCCGGCGAGCAGTCGGTGCAGCGGGTCCTGCAGTACCCCGTGTCCCTGCTGGTGGTCGCCCCGGACTACGCCCGCTTCTACGGCGTCACCACCGGCCTGTCGCAGACCGCGCTGGCCGGCGACGGCTGGGCGGTCGGCGTCATGTGCACCCCCGCGGCCGGCTCGCTCGTCGCCGGTGGCTCGATGGCCTCCTTCGCCGACCGCCACGTCGACGTCGCCGAGGTCCTCGGCCCGACCGGGGCGGAGCTGGCCGGCCGCGTCCGCGCGGCGATGCACCGCGACCCGCACGACGTGGACGCCCACCGGGCCGCGATGTCGGCGTTCGACGACGCGCTGCGCCCGCTGCTGCCGGTCGACGCCGAGGGCGAGCTCGTCGATCGGCTGGTGGCCCTCGTCGAGGAGCGGCCGGACCTGCTGCGGGTCGCGCAGCTGTGCGCGGAGACCGGGCTGTCCGAGCGCGCGCTGCAGCGCCTGGTCCACCGTCGGCTGGGCCTGACCCCGAAGTGGCTGGTCCAGCGGCGCCGTCTCCAGGAGGCCGCGGAGCGGCTCCGCACCCGCGGCGGGAGCCTGGCCGAGACCGCCGCGGTGCTCGGCTACGCCGACCAGGCCCACTTCGTCCGCGACTTCTCCCGGGTCACCGGGACGACGCCCGGCAGGTTCGCCGCCGAGCACCGCGCGCCGGGCGCCTGACCGGCCGTCGGCGCACCGGCACTCAGCGGGCCGGGTCGCCCGCGTCCGGTCCCGCGCCGGTGCGCTGCAGCCAGCCCTGCGGCGAGCTGGTCAGCCCGTACAGCTCCAGGTCGCGCCGCCGCCGGAACGGCGCGCCGGCCTCCGAGGCCAGCCAGTCGTCGACCGCGGCCAGCACCCCGCCGGCGCTCGCGCCGTCCGCCAGGCCGGGCACGTCGACGACGCCGTCCTCGACCACGAAGAAGCCGCCGGGCGCGACCAGCCCGGCGAAGCCGAGCAGCGCCGCGAGGGTGGTGTCGTACTGGTGCGCGGTGTCCTCGACGACCAGGCACGAGCCGCCCGCCGGGACCAGGCCCGCCACCTGCCGCGGCAGCTCCGGGTCGCGCACGTCGCCGTCGACGAAGGAGATGGACGCCGGCCAGGCCGGGTCGCGCAGCGACACGCCCTCCCGCGCGGGCCCGGTGTCCTCGCTGACGGCCACCACCCGGCGCGGCCCGGTCGCCAGCGGCTGGTAGCGGTCCAGCGCCGCGAGCCGGTCCCGGAACCACAGCGTGCTGCCGCCCCGGTGGCTGCCGAGCTCGACGACGGCCGCCGGGGCGCTGGCCCACAGCAGGTGCTCGTAGACCCGCAGGTCCTCCGGCAGCTTCTGCAGCCGCAGCCCGGCGTACCAGTCGCCGGTGTGCTGGGCGAGCCGCCGCCGCCAGTAGTCCCCGGTGGGCTCCTCGACGTCGAGCGGCACCACGCTGGGCAGCGCGCTCTGCCCGAGCTCGCGGGGGGCGGACGAGGCGGCGGGAGCGGTCGGCACCATCAGCGTGTGCCCTCAGCCGCGGCGCCGCACGCGGCCGCCCGGGTCGTCGACCCGCGCGGGGCCGCCGGCTCCGACCAGGTGCCGCGGCAGTCCGGGCAGCGCCAGGTGAAGCTGCCGCGGGTGCCGCTGAAGACGACCAGGCGGCGGGTGAGGCCCTGTCCCTTGCTCAGGTCCGCCGCGCACAGCGGGCACGGGTCCCGGCCCGGGAGGGGCGCGCGGGCACTGCTCGTCCGGGCCGAGCGGGCGCGGGCGGCTCGGGCGGCGATCGTCGGGGTGGGCACGGCGGTGGCCTGCCCGGGCGGCGCGCACCGGACCCTGTCCGCGAGGTGAACGGGCGCCGTCGGCCGGCCGGCGCGCAGCCGCTCAGAGGCTGGGCAGGAGCCGGTCGGCGTGCTCGTCGACCTGCGACATCCGGCTCGCCGCGCCGACGATCAGCGGGTCCGGGGCGCCGGCCACGGCCGGGTCCTTGTCGGGGTAGTCGAACCGGTGCAGCACGTGCCGCATCGCCTCCAGGCGCGCGCGCTTCTTGTCGTTGCTCTTGACCACGGTCCAGGGCGCGTCGGCGGTGTCGGTGTAGAAGAACATCGCCTGCTTGGCCCGGGTGTACTCGTCCCACCGCTCCAGCGACGCCAGGTCCATCGGGGAGAGCTTCCACTGCCGGACCGGGTCGATGTGGCGGATGAGGAACCGGGTGCGCTGCTCGGCGCGGGACACCGAGAACCACAGCTTGACCAGGTGCACCCCGGACCGCACGAGCATCCGCTCGAGCTCGGGCGCCTGGCGCATGAACTCGAGGTACTCGGCCGGCTGCGCGAACCCCATGACGCGCTCGACCCCGGCCCGGTTGTACCAGGACCGGTCGAACAGCACGATCTCCCCGGCCGCGGGCAGGTGCGCCACGTAGCGCTGGAAGTACCACTGGGTGCTCTCGCGCTCGCTCGGCCGGTCCAGCGCCACCACCCGGGCACCCCGCGGGTTGAGGTGCTCGGTGAACCGCTTGATGGTGCCGCCCTTGCCGGCGGCGTCGCGGCCCTCGAACAGGACCACGAGCTTCTCGCCGCGGCTGCGCAGCGCCGTCTGCAGCTTGAGCAGCTCGATCTGCAGCAGCCGCTTGGAGCGCTCGTAGTCGGGACGGGTCATCCGCCGGTCGTACGGGTGGCCCTCCCGCCAGGTGTCGACCTGGCTGCCGTCCTCGCGCAGCAGGACCGGCTCGCCCTCCGGGTCGACCTCCACCCGCAGCCCGGACAGGTCCGCCGCGAGCCCGTCGGGCCCCGCCGCCCGCAGCCCCGCGTCGGCGGGACCTGCGTCGAGGTCCTGGGTCATCGCGTCGTCCTCTCCGCCGGTGGTCAGGGCTCTGCCATGCCCCTGCCCCGGTCGCCGACACGGCCCGGGCCTGCTGCGACCTGTCGAGGTCCCGCCCGGACGGCGTGGCGCCGGTCGACGGCCCGTGCGGTCAGCGCAGCCAGCGACGCAGCCGACGGTCGGCGGCCTGGGCGTGCACCTGCGGCCACCGCGCCGCGGCGGTCTCGGCGCGGGCCTGCTCCAGCCCGTGCAGCCGGCCGTAGGTGAACGAGCTCTCGCCGGACTCCTCGGCGGCGTCGGCGAGCTCGCGCAGCACCTCGCGGGTGACCACGCCGTCCTGGTGCTCGCCGAGCACCTCCTGCAGGCGGGTGATGGCCTTGGCGTACGCGCGGGCCGGCTTGCCGGCGAACCCCGCGACGGCCTCGGCGGCGTAGCGGGCGCGCTTGGCGTCCTTGCGCGCCTCGTGCAGCAGCAGGTCCTGCTCCTCCCCGCTGGCCCGCTCGGCCGCGGTCATCGCGCGGTCGAGCCGCTTGTCGGCCTGCCGGACCAGCCCGGGGAGCACGCCGGCGGCCTTCTTCCTGGCCGGCCCGACCAGCGGCGGCTCGTCGACCAGCGCGTCCAGCCGCTCGAGCAGCTCCAGGTAGCGCTCGCCCTCCAGCTCGACCAGCACGCGGTCGTGCGCGGCGCGGTACCGCTCGTCGAGCACCACGTCGATCCGGCTGGTGACGGGCCCGACGACCAGCTCCGGCTCCTGCTCGGCGACGAGCTCGCGCAGCCGGGCGTGCATCACCTCCGTGTCGCGCACCTCTCCGAGGACGCCGGCCAGCCAGGCCAGCTCGGCGCGCAGCGGGTCGGCGACGTCGCGGTCCAGCAGCGGGCGGAACGAGCGCAGAGCGCTGCGCAGGCGCCGGGTCGCGACCCGCATCTTGTGCAGCGCGTCCGGCCGGTCCCGCCGGACCTGGGGGTCCCGGGTCAGCAGCTCCTCGACCTGCTCGGCCAGGTGCACCCGCAGCACGTCCCCGGCGGTGGCCTTGGGCGAGGACGGCGTGCGCGGCGCCCACCAGGCGCGGGCGTCGCGCCCGGTCGACAGCACGCGCCCCACCTTGGACGCCGACGTCGCCGCGGTCGCGCCGGCGGCGAGCAGCCGGTCCTGTGCGGCGTCGAGCAGGGTGCGCGGGCCGTCGCCGAGCTCGACCTCCCACTCCCGCCAGTCCAGCCGCGGCGCCTCGTCCAGCAGCGCCTGCCCCTGGACGGCGTCGTCGGCGACCTCGACGAGGAGCCGCCCCTCGGCGTCGACCAGGCGGCGCACGCTGCGCGTCGTGCGGAGCCGCGCGACCGGCACCAGCTGCTGGCGGCGGGTGCGGGAGCGCACCAGCTCCTGCAGCTCCGCGGGCACCTCCGCCGGGTCCTGGCCGGTCGGCTCGCCGGCCGGCAGGTGGAGCTCCTCGCGGTCCTGGCCGTGCGGCAGCTTCAGGTGCCAGCCGGCGTCGCTGCCGCCGCTGCGCAGCCGCAGCGTGATGCCGGCGCTGCGCAGTGCGAGCTCCTCGGTGTCGAAGTAGGTCGCGTCCAGCGACACGGTCTCGCTGTCGACGCGGTCCACCCCGGGCAGCCCGGACAGGTCCGGGACCTCCAGATCGGTCGGCACGTCGTACTTGCGCTCCACCTCGACCAGCGACGTCGTCACGTCCTGCACCCCTCGTCCTCTGCCTCGACCCGATCGCCCGACCGCCCGGCCCACCTGGCCCGGCCGGTCGTGGCCTCACCAGAGGGAGCGCTGCGACCGCGCGCGCCATTCCGCGGCCATGCCTCGTTCACCCAGCGTTCACCTGGGCCGGGGTGGGAGGGCTCAGGCGACCGCGGCCGACGTGGCCCCGGCCGACGTGGCGCCCCTGCGGTCGCTGCCGTCGCCGGCGAGCCGGACCAGCTGGTCCAGCTGCAGGTCGAGGGTGTCGGCGAGCGCCGCCACGGTGAACAGCGCCGGCGTCGGCACCGCACCCCGCTCGATCTTGCGCACGGTCTCCTCCGCCAGCCCGGCGCAGGCGGCGACCTCGCGCACCGAACGCGGGCCGCGGGCCTGGCGCAGCAGCTCCCCGAGGGCCAGGCCGCGGGCCCTGTCCTGCTCCGTCAACGGCAAGCGCACCATGCCGCCGAGCCTAGGCCATCGGGACGACTATCCCGGCATAGTTGTACCGTCGGGGGATGACCAGCGACCTGTTCCTGCCCGTCCGGACCGCCACCGAGCTCGACGCCATGCGCGAGGCCGGCCGCGTGGTGGCCCGCGCCCTGCAGGCCGTCAGTGCCGCCGCGGTCCCCGGCGTACGGCTGCGCGAGCTCGACGACATCGCCGCGACCTGCATCCGGGAGGCCGGTGCGACGCCGTCGTTCCTGGGCTACGCCCCGGCCTGGGCGCCGACCCCGTTCAACGGCGTGACCTGCCTGTCGCCCAACGACGTCGTGGTGCACGGCCGCCCGGGCCCGCGCCGCCTGTGGGAGGGCGACCTGCTCACCGTGGACTGCGGCGCGGTCGTCGACGGCTGGAACGGCGACGCCGCGGTCACCGTCCACGTCGGCGAGGCGCACGCCGCGGACGTCCGCCTGCGGCAGGCCACCGAGGACGCCCTCGCCGCCGGCATCGCCGCCGCCCAGCCGGGGGCCACCCTGCTCGACGTGGCCGCGGCCGTCGACGCGGTCGCCCGCGCCGCCGGCTACGTCCAGCTGCCCGACCACGGCGGGCACGGCATCGGCCGGCGCATGCACGAGCCGCCGTTCGTGCCCAACCAGCCGACGAGGGAGGCCCGGCGGCACCGGCTGCAGCCCGGGAACACGATCGCGATCGAGCCGATGCTGCACGCCGGCACCAGCCGCTACCGCACCAGGAGCGACGGCTGGTCCATCGTCACCGCGGACGGCAAGCGCGCGGCACACGTCGAGCACACCATCGCCGTCACCGACGACGGCCCGGTGGTCCTCACGACCGCCTGACCGCCTGACCGCCTGACCGCCTGACCGCCTGACCGCTCGACCGGGCGGGCGCCGTCAGCCGGGAGCGTCCGCGCCGAGCAGGGCGACGCGCTCGACGAGCCGGTCGGCGGTGCCCCCGGGCCAGGGGAACTGCGGGACGACGGCGCGCTGGTGGGCCAGGCCGTGCAGGGCGACCCACAGCGCGACGGCGTCGCCCGACGGGTCGGTGCTGGCCGAGCGGCCGGCCCGGACGCACAGCAGGAGCGCGTCCACGATGACGGCCAGGGCGTCCTGGCCCAGCGCGGCGGCCTCGTCCGGGCTGACCGCGTCGGCCTGCACGGCGTCGGTGACGTCCCAGACGCCGCCGAACATCACCCGGTAGCGCTGTGGCCGCTGCTGCGCGAACTCCAGGTACGCCGCGCCGACCGCGCGCAGCCGGTCCACGGGGTCGGGGCCGGCTGCGGCGCCTGCGGTCTGCAGCTGCGCGGTCAGCTCGGCGAAGGCCTGCTGCACCACGGCCAGCAGGACCGCCTCCCGGCTCGCGAAGTGCCCGTAGATCGACGGGGCGGCGATGCCCACCTTGCGGGCGACGGCCCGCAGGGTCACCGACTGCTCCTGCCCGGTCTCGTCGAGCAGCTCGGCCGCGGCCCGCAGGATGTCCTCGCGGAGCCGGCCGCCCTCACCCCGGCGGTTCTTCACGCGCTCCGGTGCTGCTGACACGTGCGTGACCGTACGCGCAGCAGGCTGAGCGCCCAGCATCACTTTACAGCCGTGAGGACAAGCCCTAGGCTCACACGTGTGAGGACGAGCCGGTCGACCCCAGGAGGACCCATGAGCACGACCTCGAGCGCCCCCCGCCAGAGCGCGGCGGAGCACGCCCCCGACCTGCTCACCGAGGTCGTCCTGCCCGGCGTGGTCGAGCCGGCCGGCCTGCAGGTCCGGACCCGCCCGGTGCCCGCGCCCGCCGCCGGACAGGTCGTGGTCGCCGTGAAGGCGAGCGGTGTGTCGATGGCCGAGCAGGCGATGCGCAGGAACCGCTACCCCGGCCAGCCGAGGTTCCCGTTCGTCCCCGGCTACGACCTGGTCGGCACCGTCCAGGCCGTCGGGGCCGGCGTCGACCCCGGCCTGGTCGGCCAGCGGGTCGCCGCGCTCACCAAGACCGGAGGCTGGACCAGCCACGCGCTGCTGGCCGCCGCCGACCTCGTCCCCGTCCCGGCCGGGCTCGACCCCGCCGAGGTCGAGACGCTGGTCGTCAACGGCGTCACCGCCTGGCAGATGATCCACCGCACGGCCCGCGTCCAGCCCGGCCAGACGGTCCTGGTGCACGGCGCCAACGGCGGCGTCGGCACCACCCTGGTCCAGCTCGCCCGGCACGCCGGCGTCCGCGTCGTCGGCACCGCCAGCCCCCGCCACCACGAGGCCCTGCGCGAGCTCGGCGTGCTGCCGGTGGACTACGCCGACCCCGACCTCGCCGCCCGCGTCCGCGAGCTCGCCCCGGACGGCGTCGACGCCTTCTTCGACCACATCGGCGGCGAGAGCCTCACGCGCTCCCGGGCGCTGCTCGCCCGCGGCGGGACGCTGGTCAGCTACTCGCTGCTCAAGGAGACCGGCCCGATGGTCCCCGCGTTCCTCGCCCTGCTCGCCCGGCTCGCGTGGTGGGACCTGCTGCCCGACGGCCACGCCGCCGGCTTCTACAACGTCTGGGCCGGCCACCTGCTGCGCCCCCGCCGCTTCCGGGCCCGGCTGCACGCCGACCTGACCACCGTCCTCGGCCTGCTCGCCGACGGGACCCTCACCGCCCAGGTCGCCGCGCGCGTCCCCCTCGTCGAGGCCGGCCGGGCCGTGGAGCTCGCGGAGTCCCACACCGTCCTCGGCAAGGTCGTCCTCGTCCCCTGACGAGCCGGCCGGCGCCCGCGTGGACAGCCGCCGTGCGCGTCACCGACGTCATCGGTCGACGACGTGCCGGCGGTGCGGCAGCATCGCGGCATGTGGCTCCTGCGCGTGCTCCGGCTGGGCCGTCGGGCACGCCCGCCGAGCGCGAGCACGCGCACCGCGTCGCAGAGCATGTTGCGGGCCGGGCAGAGCGCCGAGCTGACGCCGGAGCAGGCGGCGCTGAGGGCGCAGGGCCAGAACGCCTGGATGCGGCCGGGCGGCTTCGGCTAGGAGCGCCGGAGCCCCCGCCCGCGCGACCTACGGTGGGCCGGTGCACCTGGAGAACCTCGTCGTCGACGCCGTCGAGCCGCAGCGGCTGGGCTCGTTCTGGGAGGCGGTGGTCGGCGCCGAGCGGCTGACCGACGAGCCGGACGTCTTCGAGACGCGGCTCGCCGTCGAGGGCGGGCCGTTCCTGGACCTGTGCTTCCCGCGCGTCCCCGAGCCGCCTGCCGACCCGCCGCGGCTCCACGTCGAGCTGCGGGGCGGGGCCCGCCCGGCCGAGGAGGTCGACCGGCTGGTCGGGCTGGGCGCGCGACGGCTCGACACCGACCGGCCCGACGTGTCGGGCGTGCTGCTCGCCGACCCGGAGGGCAACCCCTTCCGCGTCCTGGCGGACCGGCCGGTGCACCCCGGCACCGGACCCCTCGCCGCGCTGCCGCTGGCCTGCGCCGACCCGGACCGGGACGCCCGCCTCTGGGCCTGGCTGACCGGCTGGACCGACGTGGCCGGCGCCGCGCCCCGGTCGCTGCGCCACCCCTCGCGGCTCGGTCCCGTCCTCGAGCTGCGCCCCGAGCCGGCCCGCAAGGGCGCAGCCAAGAACCGGCGGCACCTCGACGTCCGGCTCGAGACCGGGGAGGACCCCGACGAGGTGGCGGCCGGCATCACCGGGCGCGGCGGCCGCGAGCTCCCCCCGCACGTGGGCGGGCTGCCGTGGCGGCTCTACGCCGACCCGTCCGGCAACGAGTTCTGCGTGCTCTCCGCGCGCTCCTGAGCAGCGGCGGCCCGACGGGCTCGCGTCCGTCCCGAGCGCGGAAAGCCGCGGCGGGTCCCCCGCGTACGGTCGGCGGTGATGCCCGCCCGCCTTCCCGCCGTGCTGCTCGTGCCCCTGCTGCTCGTGGCCGGGTGCGCGGGCCGGCCCTGCGCCGACCTCCCGGCGGAGCTGGCCGAGCGGGACGCGGCCCGCGCCGCCTACCTGGAGCTGGTCCGCCAGGGCGCGCCGCCGGACGTCACGGAGCGCGAGGACGCCGACCTGCACGCCCTCGAGCGGCGGGTCCACGAGCGGGAGCAGTCGTGCTCGGCCCGACGGGCCGGGACGGGCTGACCGTGCCGGTCCGCCGGGTCGCCCCTCACGACGGCGCCGCCGCCCGGCCGCCCTGCCCGTCCTCCGCCGCGCCACGTGCTCCGGACCGCGTCCGGGCCGAGTCGGCTGCGGCTCCGGCGCCCCGTGCCCGCAGGTCCGCGGGCCACGGCGCCGGCCGGCCCAGCAGGTAGCCCTGCGCCGCGGTCACCCCGAGCACCTCGAGCGCGTCGCGGTCCTCCTCGGTCTCCACGCCCTCGGCGACCAGCGCGGCCCCGAGGTGGGCCGCGAGGGTCGCGAAGGTGGCGGTGACGGCGCGCCGCAGCGGGTCGCGGCGCACGCCCTGCACGACCGACCGGTCGATCTTGAGCACGTCCGGGGAGAACTGCAGCAGGTGGTTGACGCCCGCGTGGCCGGTGCCCAGGTCGTCGATCGCGACCCGGAACCCCTCGCGGCGCAGGGCCTGCAGCTGCTGGGTCGCCGGCCGGTAGTCGAACACCTGCGCGTGCTCGGTGATCTCGAGCACGACGCGGTCGGGCGGCGCCTGCCCCAGGGCAGCACCCAGCAGCGGGGACAGCAGGGTGTCGGGCGAGATGTTGACGGCCAGGTAGACGTCCTGCGGCAGCAGCGGGAGGGTGGCGAGGGCGGTGCGCACGGCCGCCAGCTCGAGCTCGGCCCCGAGGCCGACCGCCCAGGCCTGCTCGAACCACTGCTGCGGGCCGCGCCCCGACTCGGACGGGAAGCGGCTGAGGGCCTCGTAGCCGACGACCTGCCAGGTCCGCAGGTCGACGACGGGCTGGTGGACGACCCACAGGCCGCCGTCGAGGGCGGCCCGCAGCTCCGACACGGCCGCGGCCCGCCCCACCTCGGCGATCTCGTCGCGCTCGAGCTGCTCGGCGACGATGGCCGCCGCCATCCGCAGGAACACCACGTCCGACTCGCCGAGCGCCGGGTTGGGCTGCTGGCTCAGGCAGCACAGCGTGCCGTACAGGCTGCCGTCGCTGAAGTGCAGCGGGACGCCCAGGTAGACGTCGACGCCGAGGGCCTCGGTGATGGGCATGCCGCCGGTCTGCGGGTGGTGGCGGGCGTCCTGGACGAGCGGCTCGAGCACTCCCGAGCAGACCATCGAGCAGTACGTCCCCTCGAGCGGCTCGGCGCCGTCGACCTGGACGGAGAAGCGCTGCAGGTCGCCGTTGGCGTAGCGGAAGACCCGCTGGCTGCCGTCGAACTCCGCCACGAACGCGACCTGCAGACCCAGGTGCTCGCGGGCGACGTGCATGACCCGTTCGATGATCCGGCCGGGGTGGTCGGAGCCGTCGAGCGAGCGGAGCAGCGACGTCAGCACTGCGGTCATCGGCGTCTCCTGGTGTCGACGCGAGCCGGGACAGGGGCTGCGGTGAGTGGTCGCGGCCGGACGGACCGTACCCACAGCCGGGGATCGCTGCGGTCACGAGGAGCAGCGAGCGGGCCGTGGGGTGGGGCCGTACTGTGATCTCACGTCTGCAGCAGGCACAGCAGGCACGGGAGGCGCGTGATGGGCGAGGTGACGCCCCGTGGCTGGCCCAGCGGTGTGCCGTTCGCCGACTTCGCCGCCGCGTCCGAGCAGGTCCTGCAGGTGCTGCAGGACCGGCTGGGCATGGGCCTGTGGATGGTCACGCGGGCCGTGGGGCCGGACCAGGTCGTGCTCGCCGCCCGGTCGCGCAAGGGCAGCGGCTACGACGTCACCTCGTCGACGGTCCTGCGCTGGAAGGGCTCCCTGTGCCAGCAGCTGGTCCTCGGCCACGGGCCGGCCGTCGCGCCGCGGGTCGCCGACGTCAGCGCCTACGCGACGGCGCCCAACCGCCAGCAGGTGCCCGTCGAGGCGTACGTGGCGGTGCCGCTGCTGCAGGCGGACGGTGCGCTGTTCGGGACGCTGTGCGGGTTCGACGCGCACCCGCAGCCGGAGTCGCTGCGAGGGGAGGAGCCGCTGCTCGTCCTGCAGGGCCGGCTGCTCACCACGCTGCTCCACCTCGAGCTCGAGCGCGAGCAGCAGCAGCGGCGGGCCGAGCGGGCCGAGAGCGACGCCACCCGCGACGTCCTCACCGGCCTGGCCAACCGCCGGGCGTGGGACCGGGTCCTCGCCGCCGAGGAGGTCCGCTGCCAGCGGTACGGCCACCCCGCGACCGTGCTCGTCGTCGACCTCAACGGGCTCAAGCAGATCAACGACTCGGCCGGCCACGCGGCGGGTGACCGGCTGCTGCGCGACGCGGCGGCGCTGCTGCTCACCGCGGCGCGCACCTCCGACGTCGTGGCCCGGCTGGGCGGCGACGAGTTCGGGCTGCTCGCGGTCGAGGCTGCCGCCGAGGGGGGCCGGGCCACCGCCGAGCGGGTGGCGGCGGTGCTGGCCTCGGGGGGCGTGGAGGCTGCGGTCGGCCTCGGCGTCCGCGCGCCGAACGGCTCGCTCTCGGCTGCCTGGCACGAGGCCGACCGGGCCATGTACGAGCACAAGCAGCCGGGCTACGGGGAGGCGGTCGACCCGCGCCCGCCGGAGACCGGCGTCGAGCCGACCCGGCCCGCGACGCCCTGAGTCGTCACGGGCTCGCGGACCGGGCCGGCTCCCGCTGCGGTCAGCTCCCGGACGGGGGCGCGTACAGCTGCAAGTCGTTGCCCTCGCTGTCCTTGAACGGCGCCAGCGAGCCCCACTCGTACGACGAGATGTCCCCGGTGAACGTGACGCCCTTGCCCTTGAGCTCCTCGACCTCGGCCTCGAGGCCCCGCTCGGGCTGGAACGTGATCACCGCGCCGCCGCTGCTGCTCCCGGAGGCGCTCTCGCGGGCGTTCAGCCCGATGGACAGCCCGCTGGCGTCGAGCTCGGACCACTCCGGCGACTCCATCTTGACGCTGAGACCCAGCACGTCCCGGTAGAACCCCAGCGCGCGGTCCATGTCCTGGACCGGCACCCACACGTTCGACACTCCTGCGACCACGTCGTCCTCCTCGCGGCGGCTCCAGCAGCCGCCCTCCCCGAGGGTCTGCCTCCGCGCGGGCGGCGCGACACCGCCCGGTGCCCGGGTTCACGTGCGCGAGGAGCCCGGGCTCGACCACGGGCGCCTGTGCTGCGGCCGGCACCACGACCTGCTGGGCCGGGAGCGGCATGCGGGCGCCGGTGACCGCCGGCGGGGGCTCCTGCGGCGCCGCTGTCGGTGGCCGCCGTCAGTGACCGCCGGCGGCGGGCTCGGGCGCGGGCTCCGCGTGGGCGTCGTCGGCTGCGGGGGCGTCGGCTGCGGGCGTGCACGGGACCGGCGGGGTCGGCGTCGCCTCGGCTGCGTGGGTCTCCGCCGATGGCTCGGCGTGCGCGGTCTCGGCGGCGGGCTCCGCGTCGGCGGGCTCGGCCGCCGACGCCGACCCGGGGGCGTGGTCCTCAGCGGGCCCGGTCGCTCCTGCGTGCCCGGTCTCTCCTGCGTGCTCGGCCTCGCCTGCCTGCTCGGTCTCCGCCGCGTGCTCGACGTCCCCGGCCTCGGCGGCGTGCTCGCCCCCGGCCTCCGCCGGCGCGTGCTCCTCGCCCTCGTGCGGGTCCGACGTACCCGGCGACGGGGTGGCGCCGCCCGCCGCCGCGGCGGCCGCCGCCGCCGCCGCCTCGGCGTGCGCCTCCTGCGCGGCCTGGACCGCGCGGACCGCCTCGTCGGCCTTGTCCGCCGCCTCGACCGCCCGCTCGGCGGCCTCGCGCGCGACCTCGGCGTGCTCCTCGGTCCCGATGGCCGGGGCGGTCGCCGACAGCGCGAGCACCCGGACCGGGACGGGTCGCGAGCCCGCATGGGCCTCGACCGTCGCCTCGCCCGCGGGCACCTGGCCGACGCCCTCGTGCGCCTCGCCCTCCTGCGTCTCGCCCTCGTGCGTCTCAGCGGGCTCGGCGTGCGCCGCGGCAGCCGGCCCCTGCGCGCCCCGGCCCGCCTCCTCCGCGTCGTGCAACCGCTGGACGAGGTCGGCCTGGTCCGAGGTGACGGCACTGAGCTCCCGGTCGTCCCGCGCGTCGACGGGGCGCGGCAGACCTGGCCCGTCGGCACCGGCCGTCCCGCCGGCACCGTGCGCCGCGGCGCCGGTCACGGGCGGGGCGCCGGTCACGGGCGCGGCGCAGACGGGCGCCGGGACCGCGGCCTCCTGGGTCTCGGCGCTGCCGCCGCAGCCGGCGAGGACGACGAGCAGCGCGGGCAGGAGCAGGCGCAGGGGTGTGGGTCGACGGGTCACGGGACTCCATCGGCCGACGGCTGCCGCCGCCCGTCGCCCGGTCGGGTGCCAGGCGGTCCCGGGCACGCCGACGGGGAGGGCACCCGGAGGTGCCCTCCCCGTCCGGGAGCGAGCAGGAGCTAGAGGAAGCGGCCCAGGCTGTGGTTGCTCGTGTAGATCGTCTGGCGGGTGATCGTGGTGCCGCTCCGGCGGGCGACCCACATGGTGTTGTTGCCGGCGTAGATGCCGACGTGGGTCACGCTGCCGCCGCTGCGGAAGATGACCAGGTCGCCGAGCTGGCGGCTGCTCTTGGAGACGGGGCGCGCGGCGGCGGCCTGAGCACCCGACGTGCGCGGGATCTTGACGCCGAGCCGGCCGTACACGTACTGCACGAAGCCCGAGCAGTCGAAGGAGTTCGGGCCGGTGGCGCCGTAGACGTACGGCTTGCCCTTGTGGCGGGCCGCCTCGGCGATGACGGCCGAGCCCTTGGCGCTGCTGCTGCTGGGGGCGGGGGAGCTCGAGCCGGACGTGCGCTTGTTGAGCGCGTCGCCGGTCCTGCGGCCGACGATGCCGTCAGCGGTCAGGCCGTGCTTCTTCTGGAAGGCGACCACGGCCGCCTTGGTCTTCGGGCCGAACTCGCCGTCCGCCGAGATCCGCAGGCGCTTCTGGAGCTCCACGACGCGCGCGCCGGTCGAGCCCTGCCTGAGGGTGCCGAAGTCGTAGTAGCCGCTCGAGGACGAGACGGTCGTCGAGGCAGCCATCGCGGTGATCGGGGTCGACGGCGCGGCGACCGGGGTCGACGGCGCGGGCTGGCCGATCAGGGGGACGGCCACGGCGGTGGCGAGCCCGGTGGTGAGCGTCAGGTGACGCAGGCGGGACGGCTTGGCATGACGGGCACGCACGAGTTTGGACCTCCACACGCCTCCGAGGTGAGCTGTCGGGTTCGGGCTGGAGAGCCCGGTCGCTGTGCGACTTCACCCCGAGGAGGTCCGGAGACCTCCGTACTACGTGGTTCCCCCGGTCTCGTCCGTTTCAGAGCGCTGGTCCTGGCGCCGCCGGACGAGACTCGGCGGGTGCGGCGACAGGGCACCCGGTCGAGGGTGCAGCGAGACCATAACGTGACCCGTCGTTTGGCCGCCAACCGGGGTGGGTAACCGCTGCTCGTTCCCCAGGGTCCTGCCGGTCGGGGTCCCCAGGTCGGTCAGCGGTCCGGCGCCGGGCGGAAGCCGCGCAGACGCAGGCTGTTGCTGACGACGAACACGCTGCTGAAGGCCATCGCCGCGCCGGCGATCATCGGGTTGAGCAGGCCGGCGGCGGCCAGCGGCAGCGCGGCGACGTTGTAGCCGAACGCCCAGAACAGGTTGCCGCGGATCGTCGTCAGCGTGCGGCGCGCGAGCCGGATGGCGTCGGCGGCCACCCGCAGGTCACCCCGCACCAGGGTCAGGTCGCTGGCCTCGATGGCGACGTCGCTGCCGGTGCCCATCGACAGGCCGAGGTCGGCCTGGGCGAGCGCCGCGGCGTCGTTGACCCCGTCGCCGACCATCGCCACCACGCGGCCGCGGGCCTGCAGGGCCTTGACCACGTCGACCTTGTCCTGGGGGAGGACCTCGGCGTGCACCTGGTCGGCGTCGATCCCGACCTCGCGCGCGACGGCGGCGGCGACGGCGGTGTGGTCACCGGTGAGCAGCACCGGCGTGAGGCCGAGCGCCCGCAGCTCGCGGATCGCCTGGGCGCTGCTGTCCTTGACGGTGTCGGCCACGGACAGGACCCCTCGGGGCTGCCCGTCCCAGCTGACGGCGATGGCAGTGCGGCCGGCCTGCTGAGCGGCCTCGAGGGCGCCCGTCAGGGACGGCGGCAGCTCCTGGCTCCACTGCGCGAGCAGGTCGGGGCGGCCGACGAGGACGGCGTGGCCGTCCACCGTGCCCTGTACGCCCAGCCCGGCGGTGCTGGTGAACCCCTCGACGGGGGGCAGCGCGCCGACACGGGCGGCGGCGCCGCTCGCGACCGCGCGGGCGACCGGGTGCTCGCTGGCGGCCTCGAGGGCGCCGGCGAGGCGCAGCAGCTCGTCGGCGTCGACCCCGTCGGCGGGGACCACGTCCACGAGGCTCATGACCCCGGTCGTGACCGTGCCGGTCTTGTCCAGCACGACGGTGTCGACGCGGCGCGTCTGCTCGAGCACCTCGGGGCCCTTGATGAGGATGCCGAGCTGGGCGCCGCGGCCGGTCCCGACCATGAGCGCGGTGGGCGTCGCGAGCCCGAGGGCGCACGGGCAGGCGATGATCAGCACCGCGACGGCCGCGGTGAAGGCCGCGCCCGCGCCGGCCCCGGTCCCGAGCCAGAAGCCCAGCGTGGCGGTGGCGAGCACGAGCACCACGGGGACGAAGACGCCGCTGATGCGGTCGGCGAGGCGCTGGACCTCGGCCTTGCCGTTCTGGGCGTCCTCGACCAGCCGGGCCATCTGCGCCAGCTGGGTGTCCCCGCCGATGCGGGAGGCGCGCACGACCAGACGGCCGCCGGCGTTGACGGTCGCGCCGACGACGGCGTCGCCGGGTGCGACCTCGACCGGCACCGACTCGCCGGTGAGCATGCTGGCGTCGACCGCCGAGCTGCCCTCGACCACGGTGCCGTCCGCCGCCAGCTTCTCCCCGGGCCGTACGACGAACAGGTCGCCCACCGCGAGCTGCTCGACGGGGACCCGGGTCTCGGTCCCGTCGCGCAGCACGGCGACGTCCTTGGCCCCGAGCTCGAGCAGGGCGCGCAGGGCCGCGCCGGACTGCCGCTTGGCCCGGGCCTCCGCGTAGCGGCCCGCCAGGATGAACGTGGTGATGCCGGTGGCGGCCTCGAGGTAGATGTTGCCGCTGCCGTCGCCGCGCTCGATGGTCAGCTCGAAGGGGTGGCGCATGCCGATCTGGCCGGCCGTGCCGAGGAACAGCGCGTAGACCGACCAGGCGAAGGCGGCGAGCGACCCGAGCGAGATGAGCGTGTCCATCGTGGCAGCGCCGTGCCGCAGGTTGGTCCAGGCGGCGCGGTGGAACGGCAGCGCACCCCAGACGACGACCGGTGCGGCGAGGGTGAGCGAGAGCCACTGCCAGGCGTCGAACTGCAGCGGCGGGACCATCGCCATGGCGATGACCGGGACGGTGAGGACGAGGCAGACGAGCAGGCGGTCGCGCAGGGCCCGCGTGCCGTCGGGCGACTGCGCCCCCTCGACGAGGCCCTCGCCGGGTGCACCGGCCGGGCTCGCGGGCGGCGGGGGGAGCGCGGCGGAGTAGCCCGCGGACTCGACGGCCGCGAGCAGCTGCTCGGGGGACACCTCCGGCGCGTACCGGACCCTGGCCTTCTCGGTGGCGTAGTTGACGCTGGCCGTGACGCCGTCGAGCTTGTTGAGCTTGCGCTCGATGCGGTTGGCGCAGGAGGCGCAGGTCATGCCGGTGATCGCCAGCTCGACCGCGGCCAACTCGGCGGCCTCGGCGGTGCTGGTGGACGGCGCGCTGGACGGAGAGCTCATGGCTCCTCCTCGGGGACGGGTGGGGCGGCCGGGCGGGCCCGGCGGGGCGTTGCGGGGCAGTGCGGGGCCGTGCGGGGCGTTGCGGGGCAGGCGCGTCCGGCTAGTGGCCGGAGGGGGGAGCGCCGTGGGGAGCGGTGCCGTGGTCGGCGGGCTGCTCCGCCGGCGCGGCCGGCCCCACCGGGCCGACCGCCGCGCCGACGGCTGTGGCGGCACCGAACGTGACGGCGAGCCCGGCGGCGAACAGGGCGAGCGTGACGGGCGGGCGCACGGCTGCCCCCGTCCTCAGGCCGTGACCGTGTAGCCGGCCTCCTCGACGGCCGAGCGCACCAGCGCCGGGTCGACGGGGGCGCCGCTGCTCACGGTCAGGCGGCCGGAGTCGAGCTCGACCTGGACGTCGTCCACGCCGGGGATCTCGCTGACCTCCTCGGTGACGGACGCGACGCAGTGGCCGCAGGTCATGCCGCTGACGGTGTAGGTGCTGGTGGACACGGGGGTGCTCCGATCGGTAGGGGGTTCAGCTGCGGACGAGCCGGGCGATGGCGTCGGACGCCTCCTTGAGCTTGACGTCCTGCTCCGGGCCGCCGGCCCGGGCCGCGTCGACCAGGCAGTGCGCCATGTGGTCGTCGAGCAGGCCGAGGGCGACCGACTGCAGCGCCTTGGTGGCCGCAGCCACCTGGGTGAGGACGTCGATGCAGTACTTGTCGTCCTCGACCATCTTGGCGATGCCGCGGACCTGGCCCTCGATCCGTCGCAGTCGCTTGAGGTGGTCGTCCTTGTTGCCGCTGTAGCCGTTCATCTGGCCTCCTCTCCCGATACGGTACCCCCCTAGGGTACCTCTGGCAAGTCCTCCGGCCCGGTTCACGCACAGCGGCCCCCGGATCGCCTACGGTCCGCAGGTCGAGCCGCCCTGCACCGTGGAGGAACCCGTGACCGCCCTCGCTGCCGGGACGACGCCCGACCTGCGCTCCGCCTTCGCCGCCGTGCGCTCCCTCACCGACCGCCTGGCCCTGCCGCTGTCGCCGGAGGACCAGACCGCGCAGTCGATGCCCGACGCGAGCCCGACCAAGTGGCACCGCGCCCACACCAGCTGGTTCTTCGAGGAGTTCCTGCTGCGCCCCGCCGGCGGCTACCGGCCGTTCGACGACGCGTACCGCTACCTGTTCAACTCCTACTACGAGGCGGTCGGGCCCCGGCACCCCCGCAACGCCCGCGGCCTGGTGACCCGGCCCGGCGCGGCGGAGATCGGCGCCTACCGGGCGCACGTCGACGCCGCCATGGACGATCTCGTCACCCGCGGGGGCGGCACGGCCGACCAGGACCTGCTCACGCTCGGCCTGCACCACGAGCAGCAGCACCAGGAGCTGCTCGTGATGGACGCCAAGCACCTGCTGTCCTGCCACCCCTTCGGCCCCGCCCTGATCGAGCGGCCGCTCGAGGACGACCCGGAGCCGGCGCCCCTCTCGTGGCGCGACGTCGAGGGCGGGCTCGTCGACGTCGGCGCCGAGCCCGGCACCTTCGCGTTCGACAACGAGGGCCCGCGGCACACCACGTACCTGCACCCGTTCCGGGTCGCCGAGCGGGCGGTCACCAACGACGACTGGCTCGCGTTCATGGCCGACGGCGGCTACGACCGGCCCGAGCTGTGGCTGTCGGACGGCTGGCACGCGGTGCGGGCCCGGGGCTGGCGCGCGCCGGAGTACTGGGAGCAGCAGGACGGCAGCTGGCGGGTCTTCACCACCGCCGGGGTCCGGCCGGTGCGGCGGGCCGAGCCGGTCTGCCACGTCTCGTTCTACGAGGCCGACGCCTACGCGCGCTGGGCCGGTGCCCGGCTGCCGACCGAGCAGGAGTGGGAGGTCGCGGCGCGCGCCGTGGCGGACCGGCGCGGCGCCCTGCTCGACCCCACCCGGCTCCACCCCGGCCTCGCCGGCGACGCCATGCTCGGCGACGTCTGGGAGTGGACGTCGAGCGCGTACCTGCCCTACCCCGGCTTCGCACCGGTCGCCGGGGCGGTCGGCGAGTACAACGGCAAGTTCATGTGCGACCAGCACGTGCTGCGCGGGGCCAGCTGCGCGACCCCGCCCGGCCACGACCGGCCGACCTACCGCAACTTCTACCCGGCCTCCGCCCGCTGGGCGTTCTCCGGGCTGCGGCTGGTGCGCGGCTGACCGACGGCGCGGGCGTGGCCACGACCGCGGCGCCTCGGTGGTGGCCGGACGGCGGCGCCGCGACGGACGGCCCGCCGTGGTGCCGCGACGGACGGCCCGCGGTGGCGTCGCGAGGCGCCTGGGTGCGGCCGTCACGTCAGCCCGTGACCCAGCCCGCGGGCCGGAGCCGTCGGCCGTCGCGGAGCAGGAGGGTGCGGCCGCCCTCGTGCAGGTCGGCGTGGCTGGCTGCGCAGAGCAGGACGCTGTCGGCGAGGCTGGTGGTGCCGCACCGCGCCCAGGGGTCGGCGTGGTGGGGGACGAGCGTGGCGCCGAGGTCGGCGGCGGAGCGGCTGCACCCGGCCGCCTGGCACCTGCCCCGGTCTGCGCGTACAGCGCCCGTCTCTCGTGCGCCTTGAGCGTGCGCTCGGTGTGGCTCGTCTCCACGACCCTGCCGGTCAGGCCCAGGACGAGCCGGGTGACCGCGCTGTCGCACAGCCACCGGCGGACGAGGCTGCCGGGCAGCGTGCTGCCGGACGCGCCACGGGCGGGGAGGGCGCCGGGAGCGTCCTGCAGGCGTGCGAGCGGGACGGTCACGAGGACCTGGACGGGGTTCTTGTCGTGGGTCCCGCCGAGCGCTGCGCCGAGGTAGCGGGCCAGGGCCGCGCCGAGGGCGTCGTGGGTCCGCTCCCTGCGGCTCCGCGGCCGGGTGCAGGACCCGAGGTCGAGGTCCGGGTCGTACGGGTCGAGGCCCTGGGCGCGCAGCCGGGTGGCAGCGTCCGTGTCGAGCGGGTTGGCCGGGTCGCGGGTCAGCTCGGCCTGCAGGACGGTGTGGAGCCTCTCGCCGCACTCCAGGTCGAGCTCGCCGGTCAGCTGCCAGCCGCTGCCGTCGCTCCTGCGCACGAGAGCCAGGCCGCGGACGTCGTGCCCGCGCCGCGCACGGTCCTCGAGCTGGACGGGCAGCAGCGCGTCCACGAGCTGCTCGAGCGCGGCGCTCAGCTGGTCGACCGGCAGGTGCTGGGCCAGCACGACGAAGGCCGCCTCGAGCCGGGCGAGCTGGCCGGCGGGCGTCGTCCACACCTCGCGCAGCCGGTCGGCCAGGGCGTGCAGCACCGGGTCGCTCTCGTCCGGGCCGCCGCGGGCCTGCGCGACCAGCGAGAGCACGCCGTCGCACACCACCCCGGACAGCGCCTGCTCGGCCGGCTGCCCGTCGATCCGCCCGTCGGGCCGGTCGACGTGGCGGCGCAGGCGGCCGATCGCGGACTGCAGTCGCATGGCGGCCGCGAGGGGCAGCCGCCCCGCGGCCAGCTCTCCGGCCACGAGCGGCAGCCCCGCCAGCCCACGCGCCAGCGCCAGCTCGCCCGCCGGCACCGCGGCGCCCTGCTCGCGCACCCAGGCCCCGGTCGACCGGGTCTGCTCGAGCCGGTGGAGGCAGCGCTGCTCGACGTCGGCGAGCGCGCGGGTGCGGACCGCCAGCAGAGTCTGCTCGGCCTGGAGCACCACCCTGGTCGCGGCCAGCGCCTCCGGGCCGTCGAGCTCGGACGGCTGCCAGGTGCGCAGCGCCTCGACGGCGTCGTGCAGCCGCTGCACGGGCTCGGGCAGCGGCACCGGCGGGGTCGCCCGGTCCACCCCGGGCGCGGCCCACTGGTCGACGGAGGTGTCACCGGACTCGAACACGTGTTCGATGTTACGCGGGGAGGGACTGTCGGACGAGGTCCTGTGGACAACGGCAATCCGGCCCTGACCTGCGACGACGTCCTGGTGACCGGCGTCCAGTCAGGGCTGGTGGCCGGCCCGTCAGCCGCGGGCGGGCGGGCAGCGCGTGTAGGTGAGCCCGGGGTCGCGGACGACCTCGTGGTCGTCGTACGGCTGGCTGCACTGGGTGCAGCGGGCCACCGGCCGGGGCGGCAGGTCCTTCGGCGGTGCGTTCAGGTCGCCGATCTCCGGCGGGCCCATGAACGAGGACAGGAACCGCTCGAACAGGCCCCGCCCCTCCCGCCGTCCACCTGCGCCCGCCACGTCACCGTCCCCTCGTCCGACATCGTGCCCGCACCGGCTCCGCCGGACCTGCTGGGTCCGTGCCCGCTGCGTGCCCCCACCACCCGGACGTTCCCCGGGCGTCCCGCGGCAGCGCCTACCGTGGGCAGCCGCTGACCGTCGGCCCGTCGACCGCCGCCAGGAGGACGCATGACCGCACCGCGCGCCGCCGCGGGCCTGGTCCTGCTCGTCCTGACCGGCTGCGGGAGCGCGACGGGCACCACCGCGGGTGCGGCTGCCCCGCCCGCGGTCAGCGCCCCGGCGTCCCCTCCCTCGGCGCCCCCTCCCTCGGCGCCCCCTCCCTCGGTGCCCGCGGCCGGCGGCCACCGGGACGACTACGACGCCCCCGTCGAGGAGCTCGTCGACCACGCCGACCACCTCGACCTCGACCGGCTGTCGCCGGCCAGGCGCGAGGCCCTCGAGCAAGAGCTCGCGCGGCGCGGCGCCGTCGGCGAGCAGCTGTGGTCCGCGTACGGCGAGCGGCTGGGGGCGCCCGCGGCGGTGCGCTCGCTGGCGGTGCAGGAGCTGGCCTTCGTGCTGCTCGCGGCCCGCGCCGACCAGCTCGCCGGGGCGGTGGACCAGGCGGGCGGCCTCGGCCGGGCGCGTGCGCTGCCCGAGGTGGGGACGGAGGCCGACGGCGTGGAGGTGCGGATGGCCAAGGAGTGCGTGGCGGTGACCTGGTCGGGCGACGAGTTCGGCCGCTCGTTCGGCGTGACCGTGGGCGAGCAGGCGGGCGGCACGCTCCGCGAGCGGCTGCAGCGGGTGCGGGTCGCCGGGCCGGGCGAGGACGCCTGCGACGGAGGGCCGGTGTCGCTCAGCCCCGACGCCGAGCGGGCGCTCGGATGAGCACCGAGCTGGTCGTCCCCGCCCGCTTCTGCGGCCCGCCCGGCGCCGGCAACGGCGGCTACGTCTGCGGCAGCGTCGCCGCGGCCCTGCCCGGCGGCGCCGTGGAGGTGACCCTGTCGGCGCCCACGCCGCTGGAGCGGCCGCTGCGGCTCGAGGTCGACGCGGACGAGGCGCGCCTGCTGGACGGCGACCAGCCGCTGGCCCGTGCCCGACGCCTCCCCGACGGGCTCGGCGAACCGCCCGCGGCGTCGTACGGGGCGGCCGAGGACGCGGCCCGCGCTCTCGACGTCGAGGACTACCGGCAGCGGCACGCCTTCCCCGGCTGCTTCACCTGCGGACCGGACCGCGCGCCCGGGGACGGCCTCGGGCTGTTCCCCGGGGCGGGCGGCGGCCCCGGCCGGGTCACCTGGCCGTGGACCCCGACCGGCGGGCTCGGCGACGCCGCCGGGCTCGTGGTCGAGCCCGTCGTCTGGGCCGCGCTGGACTGCCCCAGCGGCCAGGCCTGGCTGGCGCAGGACGACGCCTTGGCCGCGGTCGTCCTCGGCCGGATGGCCGCGGTCGTGCACCGCCGCCCGACGGTGGGCGAGCCGCTGTTCGTCCAGGGCTGGGGCGAGGAGCGCGACGGACGCAAGCTGCGGGCCGGCGCTGCGCTGCGCACGGCGGACGGCGAGCTGCTGGCGCAGAGCCGGACCACGTGGATCGCCCTGGACGCCGACCAGCTGGCGGCGTTCCGGTCCCGCTGAGCGGCCCGGGCAGCGGAGACTCACCCGGCCTGCCGGCGGTCGGCGCGCCCTCCGGACCGGGTCCGCGACCGCCCGCTCATGGCCGCCGCCCGGGCAGGACTCGGCGGTACCGCCCGCCTGCAGACGCACGACGGCCCCCGCTCCGGGGAGCGGGGGCCGGCGCGGTGTCGCGGGCTCAGACGCGGACGGCGCCCGTCGCGGTGCCGCTGTCGGCGGGGGCGGCACCGGCGTACGGGTCGGCGGCCATCGCCCGGTCGGAGCCGTGCCCGTGGTCGTCGTCGAGCATCGTGGCCTCGTCGAACGGGTCGCGGCCGCTCAGCACGCGGTCGACCTGGTCGCGGTCGACCTCGCCGACCCAGTGGCCGATCAGCAGGGTCGCGACGGCGTTGCCGGCGAAGTTGGTGACCGCGCGGGCCTCGGACATGAAGCGGTCGATGCCGACGATGAGGCCGACGCCGTCCAGCAGCTCCGGCCGGTGGCTCTGCAGGCCGCCGGCGAGGGTGGCCAGGCCGGCGCCGGTGACGCCCGCGGCGCCCTTCGAGGCGATGATCATGAACAGCAGCAGGCTGATCTGCTCGCCGACCGCGAGCGGCTGCCCGGTGGCCTCCGCGATGAACAGCGACGCCATCGTCAGGTAGATCGCGGTGCCGTCGAGGTTGAACGAGTAGCCGGTCGGGACCGTGATGCCGACGACCGGGCGGCTGATGCCCAGGTGCTCCATCTTGGCGATGAGCCGGGGCAGGGCGGTCTCGGACGACGAGGTCGACACGATCAGCAGGAACTCGCGGGCCAGGTACTTGAACAGCGAGAGCGCCGAGACGCCGGTGACCACCTTGAGCAGCACGCCGAGGATGCTGAACACGAACAGCGCGCAGGTCAGGTAGAACGACGCCATCAGCAGGGCCAGGCTGGTGAGCGCGTCCCAGCCGGTGTCGCCGACGACGCCGGCGATCGCGCCGAAGGCCCCGATCGGCGCGACCCACATGATCATGGCGAGCACCTTGAAGACGACCCGCTGGAAGACCCCGATGCCCCGCAGCGCGGTCTGCCCGGTCGAGCCCAGGCCCTGGATCGCGAAGCCGACGAGCAGGGCGACGAACAGCGTCGACAGCACCGACTCGCCGGTCAGCGGCGAGACGAGCGTGGTCGGGATGAGGTCGAGCAGGAAGTCGACGGTGCCCTTCGCGCCGGCGGGCGCGTCGTACTCGGTCGTCACGGCCAGGCCCTCGCCGGGCTTGACGAGGTTGCCGACGACCAGGCCGATCGCCAGGGCGAAGGTCGACATCGTCACGAAGTAGCCGAGGGCGAGCCCGCCGACCCGGCCGACCTGCGCGGCCTGGCGGACCGAGCCGATGCCCAGCACGATCGTGCAGAAGATCACCGGGGAGATCATCATCTTGATGAGGTCGACGAAGGCGGCGCCGAGCGGCTTGAGCGACACGCCCAGGGCGGGGAAGAAGCCGCCGACGAGCGCGCCCGCGACGACGGCGACGATGACGGCGATGTAGAGGAAGTGCGTCCGGTCGCGGCGCTGCGCGGGTGGCGTGCTGACGGTGTCGGTCGAGCTCATCGGGCCTCCTGGGTCTCGCCCCCGCCGTGACCGGTGGGCGGCGCACGACCTGCCGGCCGCGGCCCGGATGCTGCCAGAGCCGAGGGCCGGTGTGCCCCGCGTCACGCGTGACCGATACGAGCACAAGTCCGGCCCGCACCTGCGGGACCGTCCACAGGCGGCGGACCCCGTCCGCGGCGCCGGGTCGCCGCGCACTACGGTGCCCGGACCGACGACGCAGGAGGCACCCGATGGCCCAGGCCTATCTCGTGGACGGCGTGCGCACGCCGATCGGGCGGTACGGCGGCGCGCTGTCGTCGGTGCGCCCGGACGACCTGGCGGCGCACGTGCTGCGGGCACTGGTGGAGCGGCACGCGGACGTCGACTGGGACGCGGTCGACGACGTCGTGCTGGGCTGCGCCAACCAGGCGGGGGAGGACAACCGCAACGTGGCGCGGATGGCGTCGCTGCTGGCGGGGCTGCCGGTGCAGGTGCCGGGCTCCACGGTCAACCGGCTGTGCGGCTCCGGCCTGGACGCCCTCGGCTCGGCCGCCCGGGCGGTCCGCGCCGGCGACGCCGACCTCGTGGTGGCCGGTGGGGTGGAGTCGATGTCGCGGGCGCCGTTCGTCATGCCCAAGGCCACGACGGCCTTCTCGCGTGTCAACGAGGTGCACGACACGACGCTGGGCTGGCGGTTCGTCAACCCCGAGATGGAGCGCCTGCACGGCACCGACTCGATGCCGCAGACCGCGCAGAACGTCGCCGACGAGCACGGCATCGCCCGCGAGGACCAGGACGCCTTCGCGCTGCGCTCGCAGGAGCGGACGGCCAAGGCCGTCGCGGGCGGCCGGCTCGCGCGCGAGATCGCCCCCGTGGCGGTGCCGTCGCGCAAGGGCGACCCGGTGCTGGTGGAGCGCGACGAGCACCCCCGGGAGACCTCGCTGGAGGCGCTCGGCAGGCTCAAGCCGCTGTTCGCCGGCGGGAGCATCACCGCGGGCAACTCCTCCGGGGTCAACGACGGGGCGGCGGCCCTGCTGGTGGCGTCGGAGCGGGCAGTGGAGCGGTACGGGCTGATGCCGCTGGCGCGGGTGACCTCGATGGTGTGCACGGGGGTGCCCCCGCGGGTGATGGGCATCGGTCCGGAGCCGGCCACGCGCAGGCTGCTGGACCGGGCGGGCCTGTCGGTCGGCGACGTCGACGTGCTGGAGCTCAACGAGGCGTTCGCGGCGCAGGCGCTGGCGGTGCTGCGCGGGCTGGGACTGCCCGACGACGCCGAGCACGTGAACCCCCACGGCGGGGCGATCGCGCTGGGGCACCCGCTGGGCATGAGCGGGGCGCGGCTGGCGCTGTCGACGGCGCTGGAGCTGGCCGACCGCGGGGCGCAGCGGGCCGTGGTGACGATGTGCATCGGCGTGGGGCAGGGCATCGCGGTGCTGCTGGAGGCGGCGTGAGCGCCCCGGACCCGTCGGCGGCCCCGCAGCAGGAGGCCGCCCCGCAGCAGGAGGCCGCCCCGCAGGAGGCGGAGAACGTCTGCCCGCAGTGCGCCGGCAGCGGCTCCGCCGACGGCGCCGACTGCTCCGCGTGCGGCGGGACGGGGATCGTCGTCGAGCCGGTCGGCGACGCCTAGTCCGTCGGGGACGCCTGGTCCGTCGGCGACGCCTGGTCTGTCGGCGACGCCTGGTCCGTCGCCGACGCCAGGGCCGCCGCGAGCAGGGTCGCCACGCGGTGCAGGGCGAGGGCGTACCCCTGCGTGCCGCAGCCGACGATCACGCCGCTGGCCACCGCGCTGATGTAGCTGTGGTGCCGGAACGGCTCGCGGCGGTGGACGTTGCTGATGTGCACCTCGACGACCGGGAGCTCGGCCGCGGAGAGCGCGTCCATCAGGCTGATCGACGTGTGCGAGTAGCCGGCGGCGTTGAGGACGATGGCGGCGTGCTGCGTCCGCGCCTCCTGCACGGCGTCGATGAGCCCGCCCTCGCTGTTGCTCTGCCGGCAGTCGACCGCCAGGCCGAGCGCCTGCGCGGTGTCGCGGCACAGCCGCTCGACGTCCGCGAGCGTGTCGGTGCCGTAGAGGTGCGGCTCGCGGGTCCCGAGCAGGTTGAGGTTGGGGCCGTTGAGGACCAGCACTCGGGGCGGCGCGGTCGGCGGCACGGTGGGCGGCACGGGGGCTCCTCGGAGCGGGCGGGGCGGGCCGTCGCACCGTACGCGGACCCGACGGGCACGGGCCGGGCCCCGGGCAGCGCGGTCGGTGCGCGAGGCTGGCCCCGGAGCCGACGGGCTCCCCGACCCCGAGGAGCCCCCGTGCCCGAGAGCATCGCCGGCATCACCGTCCCCGACTCGGCCCTGGCACGGGAGGCCACCGAGCTGGTCCGCGAGGCGACGGAGGACCTGCTGTTCCACCACTCGCGCCGCGTCTACCTGTTCGGCGCGCTGCAGGGGCGACGCCTGGGCCTGGAGGTGGACGCGGAGCTGCTGTACGTCGGGGCGATGTTCCACGACCTCGGGCTGACGCCGCGCTACCGGCGGGACGACCAGCGCTTCGAGATCGACGGGGCGGACGAGGCGCGCCGCTTCCTGCTCGCGCACGGGGTCCCGCAGCCGCGGGCGCACGCGGTGTGGCAGGCGATCGCCCTGCACACCACGCCGGAGGTGCCGTGGCACCTGGAGCCCGAGATCGCGCTGGTGACCGCGGGGGTGGAGACCGACGTCCTCGGCGTCGGCTACCAGGACCTGGACCGGGAGGACGTCGCGGCCGTGACGGCGGCCCACCCGCGACCGGGCTTCAAGCGCGCCATCGTCGACGCCTTCGCCGAGGGGTTCCGGCACCGGCCGGACACCACGTTCGGCACCGTCAACGGCGACGTCCTGGAGCACCGCGTGCCCGGCTACCGGCACGTCGACTTCGTCGAGGTCATCGAGGGCTCCGCCTGGCCGGAGTAGCCCGGGACCGCGCCGCCGCCGACGCCCGACCGCGCCGACCTCGGACGAGGCGCAGCGCTCGCCTCGGTCACCGCCCCGGAGGGCCCAGCGCCGGAGCGGTGCCAGGCCCCGCGGCGGTGCCGGCGTCGACGAGGGACGCCCCCGCGTCGCTGCACCAGGAGAGGACCTCTCGTCCGGCGCGCCGGCGCTCGAGCAGGCCGGCGTCGAGCAGGACGCGCAGGTGCCCGCCGACGCTGCCGAGCGGCAGGCCGGTCAGCGCGGTGAGGGCGCTGGTGCTGACCGGCGTCTGCGTCTGCACCAGCACGCGGGCGCGGGTGGGCCCGAGCAGCCGGGCGAGCGAGCCCGGGACGGCTGCGGTCGCGACCGCCGAGCTGCCGCTGACCGGGTAGACGAGGGCGTACCGATCGGCAGTCGCCACTGCACCGAGCCGCCGCGGCTGTGGGCGGCGAAGAACAGCAGGTCGCCGCCCCGGATGTCGCGGGGCGGGAAGCGGCCGGCGATCACCTGCAGCAGTCGTGCCCGCGGCGGCGGAGCAGCGCCGTGTCGTCAGCGGCGCCACCGTCCGGCCCGCCCGTCGTCCTGCCCCTGTCCGACGAGGTGCGTGCAGGTGCCGGTCTGCATCGAAGGACCGGGGAGCATCGACACTCCGGCTAATAGTGTTAGCATCAGGCTAACGCGATGAGCCAATGCGCCCACAGATGCCCGGAGGCAGCCATGACCGAGTTCCTGACCCTCGACGGCGGCACCCTCGCCTACGACGTGACCGGCATGGCCGGTCCGCTCGTGCTGCTCGCCCACGGCATGGGCGACAGCCGGGAGGCCTACCGCTTCCTCACTCCCGCCCTGGTCGACGCGGGCTACCGGGTCGCCGCGGTGGACCTGCGCGGCTGCGGGGAGTCCAGCGCCGGGTGGACGTCCTACACGCGCACCGACATCGCCGGTGACCTCCTCGCCCTGGTGCGCCACCTGGGCGGCCCGGCGGTCCTGGTCGGCCACTCCATCGCCGGCGGGGCGGTCACCATCGCCGCGGCGACGGCCGCGGAGCTGGTCACCGCTGCGGTCGAGCTCGCGCCGTTCACCCGCTCGCAGTCCATCGGCCTCGGCGACCTGCGGGTGGCCTCCTTCCGCCGCGGCACGCGCCACCTGCTCGGCGCCGTCCTGCTCGGCAGCGCCAGGCAGTGGGCGAAGTACCTCGACCTCGCCTACCCCGGCACCCGGCCGGCCGACTGGGACACCCGCACGGCTCAGATCACCACGATGCTGGCCGAGCCGGGCCGGATGAAGGCCCTGCAGGCGATGGGCAAGACCCCGCCCACCGACGCCGGCGCGCAGCTCGGCAGCGTCCGGTGCCCCGTCCTGGTCGTGCAGGGCAGTGCCGACCCCGACTGGGCCGCACCGCAGGCGGAGGGCGAGGCGATCGTCGCCGACCTGCCCGCCGGCCTGGGCCGCCTGCACATGGTCGACGGCGCGGGGCACTACCCGCACGTCCAGCGCCCCGCCCAGGTGGCCGCTGCGATGCTGACCTTCCTGGCCGGCACCCGTGCCTAGGGCCGGCCTGGGCACGGCCGCCGTCGTCGCGGCCGGCGCCGACCTGGCCGACGAGATCGGCTTCGCCGGCCTCACCATGGGGCAGCTGGCCGAACGCGTCGGGGTGCGCACCCCCTCGCTGTACAAGCACGTCGCCAGCCAGGACGACCTCAACCGCCGCATCGCCACCCTCGCCCTGGACGAGGCCGCCGACGCGATCGGCGCGGCGATCCAGGGCCTCGCCGGCCGCGACGCCCTGCGGGCCGCAGCCCGTGCGCTGCGCGACTTCGTCCTCGCCCACCCCGGCCGCTACGCCGCCACCATCGGTCTGGAGCCCACCGGCCCGCAGGACCCGCTCGCCCTCGCCGCAGCGAGGGGGCTGGAGCCGTTCGCCGCGGTGCTGCGCGGCTACGACCTCGCCCCTGCCGGGACGACGCACGCCCTGCGCGCGCTGCGCAGCGTCTTCCACGGCTTCGCCACCATCGAGGCCGCCGGCGGCTTCCAGTGGTCCACCGGCACCGACGAGAGCTTCGCGTGGCTCGTCGACCTCGTCGACCGCGGGCTGCGCGCCGGGCCCGCGCACCAGCCCTCCGCTGCCGCGGGGGAGTGCGACGATCAGCGGGTGGGCTCCCGAGCCGGTCCCGTCGCTGCACCGCCGGCCGGGCACGGCTCTCGGTGATGACCGCTCGCTCACTGCCGCCCGGGCAGCACCCCGCCGCGTGGGAGCGCTTCGGGCTGCCGCAGTTCGCCGCCCGACGCGTGGTGCCACCGGTACGCCCCGTCGTCTCGGTCACCGGCCACGTCCGCCGCCCCGCTCAGCTCGACCTGGACGAGCTGTTGGCCGGCCTGCCGCGGCGCCAGCAGCGCAGCGACCTGCACTGCGTGACGACGTGGAGCGCGCTGGACCTGTCCTGGTCGGGAGTCCCCCTCCGGGAGGTACTCCACCGGCTCACGGACGTCGTGAGCCCGCACCCGCGCGCGCGTTGGCTGCTGGCCACCGGACTGGACGGCTTCGCCGCCTGCCTGCGGCTGGACGACGCACTCGCGGACGACGTGCTGCTGGCCGACCAGCTCGACGGCGTGCCGCTGTCCGTCGCGCACGGTGCCCCCGTCCGGGTCGTCGCCCCCGCGCAGTACGGCTACAAGAGCGTCAAGCACCTGATGGCGCTGGAGTACCGCACCGCCTACCCCGGCGGTTCGGCGGGCTGGAAGGAACACCCCCGCGGCCGGGTCGCCCGCGAGGAGCGCAGCCGCCTCCTGCCCGGTCCGCTCTGGCGTCGGGCCTGGGCCGTGACGCTGCCGCTGGCTCGTCGGCCCTACCGCACCGGGGCGTGACGGCGTCCGGGAGCCGGTCAGCGCGACCGCAGCGACGCCGAGAGCACGCCGCCCGCGCCGGGTGGCTGCGCCGGGTCGAGGCAACGCTGCAGCAGGCCCTCGACGAGGTGGGCGCCGGCCACGACGTCGTCGGCGTGCAGGGCACCCGGCAGGATCCGGACCTCCAGGGTGTCGCGGACCGGGCGGTCGGCGAACAGCTGCGTCAGGTTGACGTCGCAGTACTTGCTGAGACCGCCCTGCCGGGCCGCGGCCTCGAGCTGCGCCCAGTCCGCGCACTGGTCAGCGGCCCGGACGAGCTCTGCCGGCAGCGGGCCCAGCCGACGGCAGTGCGGGTTGGTCCCGAGCGCCGTGTGCAGCTCGTCCCGCTCGTGGGCGAACAGCCGTACGACGCTTGCCAGCGCCTGCGGCTCGCGGAACGGTGCCCCGTCCAGGTGCAGGTGCACCGCGGCCTCGCGGGGCACCGAGAAGCCCAGCGCGCGCGCCGGCGCCAGCAGCTCCTCCAGCGCGACCGCGTGGTCGGACACCAGCGGCGGGGTGACGATCTCGCAGGCCCGCTCCCGGCCGCCACCCTGGGGCGCCGCCAGCGCGACGGTGCTCCCGGCGGCCTGCAGGCGGGCGACCGGTGCGTGCCGCTCCACCTGCGCGCCCCACAGCGCCGCCACCCCGTCGAGGGCGGCGTCCAGCGTGCCGCCGGGGTCGCTGTGCCGGGCCAGCAGGCGCAGCAGGCGCCCGTCGTCGGTGAGCAGCCGGTGCCAGCCCGGTACCGCAGCCGACCGCGGGTCGAGGTCGGCCACCAGGGTGACGTCGTCCACCAGGGCGCACAGCAGCCGGCCGTCCGGCCGGTCCACCTCGAAGCCCTGGGTGAGGTGCAGGAAGTGCCCGAGGCCCGGCACGAGCGACGGCTCGCTGTCGCTGTGCCAGACCGGGCGCACCCGCCCTCCGCAGCTGCGCGCGAGCTCCTGCGCCAGGACCTGCCGGCTGCAGCCCGCAGGTGCCAGCAGCTCGACCTCGAACCCGGTCCGCAGGCGCAGGTCCTGGCTCACGGGCGGATGGGCAGCGTCTCGCCGTCGAGCAGCTTCTGGCCGGCCTCGGCCTTGACCTGCAGCACCTCGCTGTCCTCGAGCCCGCCCCTCGACCCCCACATCCGGGCCAGGGTGACCGCGTCCTGCCAGTCGTAGCCGGCCGCCAGGAACGCCACCTCCGGGTCGTCGTCCGGGTTCTCGCGCGGAACGGCAGCGGGGGCCGGCCCGGCACCGGGCGCGATCGGCAGGTCCTCGCCGGCCAGCAGCCGGCGGCCGGCCACGGCCTTGGTGCCGTACGGGTCGGGGTCCCCGGCGCTGTCGTCCAGGTCCCACAGCCGTGCCAGCTCCATGGCGTCGTCGAAGTCGTAGCCCGCAGCGAAGTAGGCGTCGTACGCCTTCTTGTCCTGGGCGGCCGCCAACGGTGAGACCGCCGCAGCGCTCGGCGGCGCAGCCGCGACCTGCAGCGTCGACGGCGTCCCGTCCGACAGCGCGGAGGGCAGCACGGCGACGCCGACCGCCAGCCCGACGGTGAGGGCGGCTCCGCCGGCGGCCTGCGCCGCGCGGCGCCTGCGCAGGTGGCGGCGCCCGAGCTCGCGGGCGGCCGCGGAGACGACCAGCGCGTCCGGTGCGAGGTGCTCGTGGCTCCGGAAGGCGTCGCGCAGCTGCTCGGTGTGGTCCATCATCTCTCCCTCGTCTGTGCGGTTGCCTGCTGCTCCGACCGGAACCGCAGGGTCTTCAGCGCCTTGTGGGCGTGGCTGCGCACCGTCACCGGCGAGCAGCCCAGCAGGTCGGCGATGGCGGCATCGTCGAGCTGCTCGTAGTAGCGCAGGACCAGCACCGCGCGCTGGCGGCGCGGCAGCCCGGCCAGCTGGGCCCACATCGCGTCGGCGTCGACGACGTCCTGCGCGTGGTCCCGCCCGGCGGGCCGGGCGTCCCCCAGCCCGACCAGCCGCTCGCCGACGGGGTGCACCTGGCGCACGGCCCACCGCCGCCGCCAGGACAGGTACTCGTTGAGCACCATGCGGCGCACGTACGCCTCCGGCGAGTCGGCCCGGCTCACCTGGGCCCAGCGGGCGTAGGCACGCGCCAGCGCCTCCTGCACCACGTCCTGCGCCAGCTCGCGATCGCCGGTGAGCACGACGGCGTACCGCAGCAGGCCCGGCAGCCGGGCGGCCAGGAACTCCTCGAACGTCACGACAGCACAGACGCGGCTGGGCACGCGGATGTTCACCCGCCGGCGGAGCGGGTGCCCGCGCCGACGTGGCCGCGGGGGTGACCCGGCCGCGGCCAGCTCGCCCGCGACGCGAGGAAACACGACTGGGCGCCGTTCGTCATCACCCGGAAGCACGGACGGACGAGCCTCGCGACACGGCCGTGGTCAACAGACCCGGTCCTGCCGAGCGAAGGGACCCCGGTGACCTCCACGTCACGCGTCGCAGCCGTGATCGCTGCACTGTCCACTGCCGGACTGCTCGTGCCGGCCGACCCGGCGGGCGCCTTCACCTACGTGACGGACGACGTCAGCACCTCCTGGGGCATCCAGGACGCCGCACCGCCCGGCGTCGACACCGGCAGCATCCGCGCCACCCAGAGCGGGACCGGCGTGCAGGCCCCGTACTCCACGATGCTCAACGGCTACGGCGGCCTCCGGGTCACCGTGGACTCCGCACCGCAGCACCGCTTCGACGGCGAGCTGATGCGCGGCTTCGGCCTGGTCGACCGGGGAGAAGGCCGCTTCGAGACCACGCGGTCGGTCGACCTGAGCGGGGTGCGGATCTCCCGTGACATCGACATCGACACGGACGTCGACCCCGGCACTGCCGGCGAGCGGGAGCAGTCCTCCGGCCGCTGGCTGGACACCTTCACCAACACCACCCGCAGGCCGCTGACGATCGAGGTCGCCTTCGGCGGCCAGACCGGGTCCGGGTCGACGGGCACCAACGCCAGCAGCGTCGTGGCGACGTCCGACGGCGACGCCACGGTGACGACGAGCGACACCTGGACGGCCACGGCCAGCGGGACCGCGGCCGGGCGCACCACGGGCGGCCCGAGCGCCACGGTGGTCGGCCGGTTCGACCGCACCGGCAACTGGCTGCGCAACACCTTCACCGAGCCGATGGGCACCGAGGGCCACGCGGCGAACTTCCCGGCGTACGTCCACACCCTCACCCTGGAGCCCGGCACCAGTGCCTCGCTGCTGCACCACGTCGTCGTCGGCGACCCCGTGACCCCCGAGACCCTGGCCGCCGAGCTCCGCGAGGTCAGCGACGCGGCGGCCACCCTGGCCGCGGCCCCGCAGCTCCACGGCCTGTCGCGTGCGCAGATCTGCTCGATCGCCAACCTCGACGTGGCGGCCGCGCGCGACCGGTGCCACCGCAGGGTCGGCACCCGGGTGGCGCAGCCGAAGGCGGGCAAGGCCCCGCGCACGGTCACGAGGTCCCCGTACGACGTGGTGGACAGGACGATGGCCGAGCTGCAGGCCGACATGGCGGAAGGGCGCACCACCTCGCGGCAGATCACCCGGGCCTACCTGGACCGCATCGGCGCCTACGACGAGGGCCAGTTCGGGTTCAACGCCTACACGACCGTCGCGCGCGACGCCCTCGCGCAGGCCAGGGCGGCGGACCGCCGGCGTGCGGCCGGTGAGACCGGCGCCGTGCTCGGCATCCCGATCGCGGTCAAGGACCTGTACGACACCAAGGACATGCCGACCACCAACGGCTCGCTGACGTTCGAGGGCTTCCGGCCCGCCGAGGACGCCTACCAGGTCGCGGAGCTGCGCGAGGCCGGAGCGGTCATCCTCGGCAAGGCCAGCATGGAGGAGTACGCCACCAGCGGGTCCTACTCCGACAGCGCCTACGGCAGCGTGTGGAACGCCTTCGACCCGTCGCGCTCCGCACTGGCGTCCTCCGGAGGCTCCGCCGTGGCCACCGCCACGAGCATGGCCGCGGCAGGACTGGGCTCGCGGACCGGTGACTCGCTCTACGCCCCCGCGACCGCGGCGAGCCTGTTCACCCTGCGCGGCACCGACGGCATGCAGTCCGACCGCGGGGTGATGCCGCTGTCCTGGCTGCAGGACTACGCCGGCTCGATGACCCGCTCGGTGTCCGACCTGGCCGACATCCTCAACGTCACCTCCGGCACCGACCCGGAGAACCCGGAGACCGCGGAGGCGGACGCCCACCGCCCGCGCGACTGGCGCAGCGTGCTGGACGAGCGCGCCCTGCAGGGCAAGCGCATCGGCCTCCTCCCCGCGGCGTGGGAGGACCCGTACGGCACCACCACGACGGTCGACGCGTCGAGGGCGGCCCTCGCGGACCTGGAGGTGGCGGGCGCCGAGGTCCTCGAGCTGTCCGAGGGCCCGACGGCTCCGGTGCGGCCCGCGGTGGACACGAACTGGGAGGGCTGGGCCCGCTACCTCGCCTCGCACCCCGAGCTGGGCATGACCTCGCCGGCCGAGGTCATCTGCTCGCAGGACAAGCTGCCCTACACCCGCTACGCGCCGTCCTTCTGCGAGGGCAAGACCCGGATGACCGACGCGGAGGTCGCCGCCTGGCGCGACTACCGGGCGCAGTACAAGGCGAGCATCGCGGCGTGGATGGACGAGCACGACCTGGACGCCGTGGTCTACCCGGGTCTGCTCTCCGAGATCAGCCTCAACGACGGCGGCGGCAACCGCTCCAGCTTCGGGCGTCGCGACACGCCCTCCGGCGGCTCCGGCGTCCCGACGATCGCGTTCCCGGCCGGCACGGACGCCAACGGGGCACCGATCAGCCTGCAGCTGATGGGCCGGGCCTGGTCCGACGCCGACCTGGTCGGCATGGCGTACGCCTTCGACCAGGTTGCCGACGGCCACGTCGCCCCCGACACCGTCCCGGCGCTCGAGCAGGCGCGCCGGCACGGGCGCTGAGGCACCGGTGGTCGGCGGTGCGGCAGGGCCGGAGCACCGGCCGTCCCGCACCGTCGACCACCTGCTGGACCGGACGGCGCAGCAGCGCCGCCGGGGCGGAGCCGCGCGGGGAGGGCTAGACGCCGCCGTCCGCGTCGAACTCGACCGTCACGTCGGCGTAGCCGAAGGACCGGGCCAGGCCGGTGAGCATCTGGCGCGTGCTGTCCTGCGAGCGCTGGAGCAGGTCGCTCTCGGCCGCGGCGTCGGCGAGCTTGGTCTCGGCGAGCAGGGCGACCTCGCGGTCGGAGGTCGGCGAGTCGCTGACGGTGCCGCTGACGCGCTCGACCAGGCCGCGGTCGCGGGCGATCACCCGGCTCTGCTCGAGGTCGAGGGCCGGCTCGGCGGCGCGGGGCTGGGGCAGCGTGATGGTCACGGACTCCCCCTGCACCTGCACGGCGTCCTCGCCCAGGGCGCGGAAGTCGACGAGGCCGTCGACCGACCCGACGGCCAGGTAGGTGGTGCGCTCGCCGCTGACCAGGTCGGGGACGTACGGGGTGTCCTTCTCGAGGTCCACGACGACCTCGAAGCTGCCCTGGGCGGCGTGGTACTCGCTGAGGTCGGCCATCGCCATCTGCAGCGCGGGCCGCGAGCGGTCGACGACCTCCTGCTCCGGCAGCCCGACCGACGGCACCAGGTCCAGCGCGCGGTCGGCGCCGGCGACGGCGAGCACGGCGACCAGTGCGGCACCGCCGAGGCGCAGCGCCGTGCCGGTGCGGCGGGAGGAGACCGAGGAGCTCGCGGGCCGGTCCTGCTGGGCGTAGACCATCGGAGCATCTCCTCGAGGGTGCGGCGGCGGGAGCACAAGGCTCAGCGCCGGGAGCCCCCCCGTCATTCCCGCTCGCCGGGTCGCGTCTGCCACTCCTCGCCGACCGACCCGCCCCCGACCGGGTCAGTAGGTGAACTGGCCCACGAGCCGCTGCAGCTCGCCGGACATCCGGGCGAGGTCCGCGGTGGCGACCTGGCTCTGGACGACCCCCTCCGCGGTCTCGCTCGCCGCCGCGGCGACGCCCGTGATGTTGCTGGTGATGTCCGTGGTGCCGTTGGCGGCCTCGGCGACGGACCGGCTCATCTCGTTGGTCGTCGCGGTCTGCTCCTCGACGGCGGACGCGATCGTCGTCTGGTAGTCGTTGATCCGGCCGATGACGCCGGCGATGGCGCCGATCGCGGAGGTCGCCCGGGCGGTGTCGTCCTGGATCGCGGTGACCCGCGTGAAGATGTCCTCGGTGGCGCGGGCGGTCTCCTGGGCCAGCTCCTTGACCTCGTTGGCGACGACGGCGAAGCCCTTGCCCGCCTCGCCGGCCCGGGCCGCCTCGATGGTCGCGTTCAGGGCGAGCAGGTTCGTCTGCTCGGCGATCGACGTGATGACCTTGACCACGTTGCCGATCTCGACGCTGGACGTGGCCAGCTTGGTGACGGTCGCGGACGTGGCCTCGGCGGCGGAGACGGCCTCGCCGGCGACCTCGGCGGCGTCGCTCGCGTTCTGGGCGATCTCCCGGATGCTGGCGGACATCTCCTCCGCCCCGGTGGCCACGCTCTGCACGTTGCGCGCCACCTGCTCGGACGCCGCCGAGACGACGGTCGCCTGCGCGGAGGTCTCCTCCGCCGCGGCGGCGATGGACGCGGCCGAGGCGTTGAGCTCCTCCGACGCGGCGGCGAGGGCGTGCGCGGAGTCGGCCGAGGCCCGGACCATGGCCCCCACGGAGGCGGTCGACGCGTTCAGCGTGGCGGCGAGCACGCCCACCTCGTCGCGGGAGCGCACCGGCACCCGGACGGTCAGGTCGCCGTCGCGGACCTTGCCCAGCGCGGCGACGACCTCGGCGAGCGGCCGGCTGACCGACCGCGCGACGAGGGTCCCGATCGCTCCGGCGGCGAGCAGCCCGAGCGCGATGACGACGAGGACGAGGGTGCGCGCACCGGTGTAGGTCGCCTCGGCCTGGGCGGCGGCCGCCGAGGCCTGGTCGGCCTCGAGGTCGGCCAGGGCGGCGAGGTCCGCGCTGACCCGGTCGAAGGCCGGGTCGTACGCCTCCTGCTCGACCTGGTGGCTCAGGTCGGTGTCCTGGGCGCGGCTGGCCGGCAGCAGCTGCTCGTCGAGGACCTCCTCGAAGGCCGCGAGGTCCGTGGCGAAGTCCTCGCGCGCCGCCGTCTCGACCGGGGTGGCCTCCCCGGTGGCGTACGACGCCCAGAGCTCGTCAAGCTCGGCCCGGAAGGTCGCGATCTCCCCCTCGAGGGCGCTGGAGGCGGCCGGGGTGGAGGTGAGGACGTGGCGCAGCCCGGTGGCCCTGAGCTCGTTCGCCAGGCCGTCGATCTGCGCGAGGGTGCCCGACGGCAGCAGGTTCTCCTCGTAGATGCCGCCGCCGACCCGGTCGACCTCCGCGAGCTTGGTGATGCTCAGGCCGCCCACCGCGACGGCGGCCAGCGCGCCGACGGCGACCGCGCTGAGGACCTTCGCGGCGACCGGCAGGTCCCGGAACGACCGCCTCGTCCGCGCGGTGCCGGGGTCCCGGTCGTCGTGGCTGGGTCCGTACGTCATCGCGTGCTCCAGAGCTGGCGGGGTCACGGCGGCTGCCGGGAGGGTCCCCGGCTGCATCGGCGCGTGCGGGCGGGCCTTGAACACCCCGAGGGAGCGCCGTCCGGGTGCGAGCACCCCGTCGCGGCGGTCCGGGTGCCGCATACTGCCGACCGTGACCGCCGTCCACGCCCTGTCGCCGCGCGGGCGTCGCGTGCGCGTCGCGGGCCTGCTGGCGGCCGGCGCGCTGCTGGTGCTGGGCACCGCCGTCGGGAGCGACGACCACTTCCCGTTCGGCCCGTTCCTGATGTACGCGGGGGCCGGGCCCACCGACGGCACCGTGGCGGGGGCGCGGCTGTGGGCGGTGACCGCCGACGGCGAGCGCGTCCAGGTGCCCGAGGACGTGAGCGGGATGCGCCGGGCCGAGCTGGAGGGCCAGCTGGCGCGGTTCGTCGCCGAGCCCGAGCGGCTCGCGGCCGTCGTCGACGCGCAGGCCCGCCGACGGCCGGACGCGCCCGCGTACGTCCGGGTGGAGGTCGTGGAGCGGCGGCACGAGGTGCGCGACCGCCGCGTCGTCGGGCGCACCGACGTCCTCCTCGCCGCCTGGCCGGCGCCGTGAGGGCCTGGCTGCTCGCGCCCGTGCCGCTCGCCCGCATCGCGGTGCTGCGGCTGCTCGTCTACGGCTTCGTCCCGGTCGACGTGCTGCTGACCACGCCCTGGGTGGCCGACCACGGCGACCTGCCCGCGTCGGCGTACGTGCCGCTGCTCGTCGGCCGGCTGCTGCACCTGCCGACCCCCACCCCGGTGCTCGTCGACGCCGTGCAGGTGGCGCTGCTGGTGGCCGCGCTCGCCGCCCTGACCGGGCGCGCCCCGCGGCTGCTCGGTGCCGCCGTCCTCGCGCTGTACGCGCAGTGGATGGTCATCGCGATGTCGTACGGCAAGGTCGACCACGACCGGTTCGCCTACCTCGTGGCGCTCGCCGTGCTGCCGACGGTCGGCTCGGCCGCGCTGCGGAGCAGGGACCGCAGCGAGGCCGCGGCCTTCGCGCTGCGCTGCGTGCAGCTGGCGGTGGTGGCGACCTACTTCCTCAGCGCGTTCGCCAAGCTGCGCTTCGGCGGTACCGGCTGGCCCAGCAGCGGGGTGTTCACCTGGGCGCTGCTGCGGCGCGGCCACGACTGGGCGCTCCCGATGCTCGACGCCCCCGAGCTGCTCGTCGCCGCCCAGTGGGGCCTGCTGGTCCTCGAGCTGGGCTCGCCGCTGCTCCTGCTCGTCGGCGACCGGCTGCGCTGGGCCGGGGTGGCCGGGCTGCTCGGCTTCCACCTGGTCACGTTCGCGTCGATCGGGATCATCTTCCTGCCCCACCTGGTCGCGATGGCGGCGCTGCTGCCGCTCGAGCGGCTGGTCCGGCGCCGCGCCCCCGAGGGCCGCGCGCCGTTCGTCCCGCAGCAGGCCCGGGGGCAGGCCGCGCGCACCCGTCCGTGAGGGGGCGCCCCTGGACGCTCCTGCTCGCCGTCGCCGTCGCGGTGCAGGCCGCCGCGCTGACCGCCTGGCCGCGCGTCGTGACGGTCGACGGCCCGGCGCACCTCGCGGGGGCGTACGCGCTGCTGCGCGGCGGCGAGGGCAGCCAGGCGCTGTACGACGTCGACCTCACGCCGGTGCCCAACCTGCTGACCGCGGTGGTCCTCGCCGGGCTGCTGTCGCTGCTGGGGCCGGACGGCGCGGAGCGGGTGCTCGTCCTCGGCTACGCGCTCGGCCTGCCGCTCGCGCTCCGGTACGCCCTGCGCGGGGTGCACCCCGAGGCCGGCTGGCTGGCGGTCGTCGCGGTGCCCTTCGTCGGCGGCTACCTGTACGCGTACGGCTTCTACGGCTTCTGCCTCGGCCTGGTCGGGATGCTGCTCGTCGCCGGCGCCGCGCTGCGCCAGCGCGACGGCTGGACCGCGGGCGGGACGGTGGCGACGAGCCTGCTGCTGGTGCTCACCTGGTCGGCCCACCTGCTGCCCCTCATGGTCGCGCTGGTGCTCGTCGCGGTCCTCGCGCTCTGCCGGGCGTGGGCGGCCCGGGCCGCCGGCTGGCGGGAGGTGCTCGGCGACCACCTCGTCCCGCCGGCCCTCGTCGCCCTGCCGGTGCTGGCCCTCACCGCGGCCTTCACGCTCACCTCGGCGGGCACCCGCGGGGAGCCCGTGCGCGCCGCCGGCACCCTGTCGCTGCTGCTCGGGCTGCTCGACCTCGGCCGCCCGCTGGTCGCCTGGACGACCGCCGAGTACGCCGGCAGCACGCTGGTCGCCGCCGGGCTGCTCGCCCTCGCGGTGCGGGCCCGGCGGGGGAGCGGCTCGCCGGAGCGGACGGCCATCGCGCTCACCGGCCTCGGGGTGCTCGGCTGGTACCTCGCCTCGCCCGACCGGTTCGGCCCGGCGTACGGGCTGCTCAACGACCGCCTCTCGCTGTTCCCCCCGCTGCTGCTCGCCCTGTGGGCCGCCGGCCCGCCCCCGGGTCGCCGGGCAGGCCGGGCGGCCGTGGCGGTGCTGCTCGCGGGCGCGGTGGTGCTCGTCGGGGTGCGGCTGCCGACGGAGGTGCGCTACCAGCGGGACGTGGCCGAGCTGCTGTCGGTCGCCCCGGACGTGCCGCTGCGCTCCACGCTGGTGGCCGTCCGGCTGGTGCGCACCGGCCCGGTCGGCCCGGACGCGCGCAACACCGCGCGCGACCCGCTGCGCCACCAGGCGGGGCGCCTCGCGGTGCTGCGCGACGGCGTCGACGTGGGGCACTACCAGGCGGTCACGCCGTACTTCCCGGTCCGCTGGGACCCGGCGACCGACCCGCGGCGCAGCCTGCAGCGCGGTGCGGCCGGTCTCGAGCTCGTCCCGCCCGAGGTCGACCTGGCGGCCGGGCCCGACGTCGTCCTGCTCATCGGTCGCGGGCGGGCGGCGCCCGGCGTGCTGGCGTCGCCGCCCGTCGCGCAGCTGCTCCGGCAGCTCGAGGCCGGCTACCGGCGCACCGCGGTGTCCGGGCGCAGCGGGCTCGTCGAGGTCTGGGTGCGCCGGTAGCCGGTCAGGCCCGCACCAGCACCCGGTCGGGGAGCGGGGCGGGCGGCGCGGCGGCCCGGGCCCGGCGCAGCGCGACCGGGAGCACCGCCGCGAGGCGCCAGACCGCGAGCCCCAGGGCGAACGAGCCCGCCGCCGACAGCCAGCGCTGCTCGTCGGGCACCCGCATCACCACCTCCCAGTGGGTCAGGTAGACGTACAGCGACGCGGCGGCCAGCACGGAGGCGACCGCGCGCAGCGGGCGCAGCAGGCGGGGCAGCACCACGCTCTCGGTCCACACCAGCAGCAGGACGGCGGCCAGCACGACCCCCTCGCGCTCGGGATGACCGAACGAGCCGGGCACCAGCGCGAGCGCGGCGAGCGTCACGGCGGCGCGGCCGGCCGTCGTGCGGGCGCGGGCGGCGCACCAGCCCAGCGCGAACAGCCAGACGACGGCCGCGCCGGACTGCGTCGCGTCCGGCCCGTCGCCGAGCGACAGGACGCCGAGCCGGGGGAGGGCGCCGAGGCCCAGCACCAGGGCCGCCAGCCCGAGCGGTGCCCGCCGCTCCAGCCGGTCGACCCAGGGCACGCCGAGCAGCAGCGTGAGGCCCAGGGTGGCCTGCACCAGCGACTCGACGAACCAGTAGCGCCACGGCGGCCCCAGCGGGTCGGGGCCGAGCACGTCGTTGAGCAGCAGCACCGGCGCGAGGCCGATGTCCGGCTCGAGCAGCGCGCCCACGCCGATGATCGCCACGCTGGGCACGACGACGCGCCGCAGCGCCGCCAGGCTCCCGCGCAGCCGCTGCGTGCGGGGAGCCGCGGTCAGCCGGAACCGGGCGAAGTTGTAGCCCGCGACCGCGAGCAGGGCGTGGGCGCCGCCGACGACCGAGAACAGGTGGGCGTGCGAGCCGACGATGAGCAGGATCGCGACGGCGCGCAGCAGGACCGTGGTCTCGAGCCGGCTCCCGCGCGGCGCGACCGCCGCCGCGGGGGCTCCCGACCCCGGGGGTCCTGACGCCCGGGCTGCCGCCTCCCGGGCTGCCGACTCCAGGTGGGCGACCGGCGTGACGTGCCAGTCCGGCGGCAGCACGCCCAGCTCGTCCTCCAGCCGCACGGCCAGCTCGACGTAGGACAGCGAGTCGCCGCCGAGCCCGACGAAGGTCGCCCCGTCGGGCACGTCGTCGAGGTCGAGGACCTCGGCGAACACCCCGCGGACGCCGGACGCCACCACGGCCGGCGGGGCGGCGGCCGGCCGGGCCAGCGCGCGGACCTGCGCGGCGTCCACCTTGCCGCTGGCGAGCCGGGGTAGCCGGTCCACCTCGGCGACCCGGACCGCGCGGGGCGGCAGGCCCGCGGCGCGGGCGGCGGCGGCCGCGAGACCGGGTGCGGGCCGCTCGGCGACGACCACCAGCGCCCCCTCGGCCTCCGTGCACGAGACGGCCGTGCACGCGACGGCGCCCGCCAGCCCGCGCTCGACCGCCTCGAGGTCCACGCGCAGGCCGAGGACCTTGGCGAAGCGCGAGCGCCGCCCGAGCACCTCGAGCAGGCCGTCGTCGGCCCGCCGCGCGAGGTCGCCGGTGCGCAGCTCCCGGACGACCCGCCCGAGCCGCAGGTCCGAGGCCGACTCGGCGTACCCGAGCATGACGTTGGGCCCGCGGTAGACGATCTCGCCGCGGTCCGGCCCGGAGCACTCCGCGACCGGGTCGAGGCGGATGCTGCCGCCCGGCACCGGCACGCCGACGGCCTCGGGGCGGGCGAGGGCGAGCTCCGGCGGCAGGTAGGCCATCCGGGCGGTCGCCTCGGTCTGGCCGTACATGACGAACAGCGCGAAGCCGCGCTCGCGGCCCGCGGCGGCCCAGCGCCGGACCTGCTCGGGCTCGAGCCGCCCGCCGGCGCAGGTGAGCCGGCGCAGCGAGGGCAGCTCGGTGCCCGGCCGGTCGGGGTCGAGCAGGCCGCCGCGGTCGAGCAGGGTGAAGGTGTGCGGCACGCCGGCCAGCGAGGTCACCGCCTCGTCGCGGCACAGCCGCCGGAAGCAGGGGTCGACGACCGACGCGCTCGTGAGCACGACGCAGGCGCCGGCGACGAGGTGGGAGTGCAGCACCGACAGCCCGTAGCAGTAGGCCATCGGCAGCGTGGTGGCCGTGCGGTCGTCGTCGCGCAGGCCCAGGTAGGAGGCGATGGCCTCGGCGTTGGCCTGGACGCCCTCGGCCGACAGCCGGACGAGCTTGGGGGAGCCGGTGGAGCCCGACGTGCTGAGCAGCAGCGCGAGCTCGGGGTGCAGGACGTGCGCGGAGCCCTCCCGGCGCTCGGTCGTCGTCCAGCGACCGCCGGCGCCGCGGGCCACGACGACGTCGGGGTCGTAGCGCTCGGTCCAGCGGGCGACGTGGCGCTGCTCCTCGCCGGGCACCAGCAGGACGACGTGGCCGGCGGCCAGCGCGCCGAGGTGGGCGGTGACGGCCTCGAGCTCGTGCGCGGCGGTGACGAGGACCAGCCGGCGCACCGGGCCGAGCCGGCGGCCGACCTCGGCGACGCGGTCGGCGAGCTGGGCGTACGTGAGCCGGGTACGGCCGTGCACCAGGGCCGTCCGGTCGCCGTGGCCCGCCAGGTCGCGGGCGAGCGGCACGCCCGGGGGGCTGGCGGGAGGGGCGGGCACGCCGGCCACACTACTTAGGTGAGGGTGCCCTCAGTCGAGTGACTCTGCGCGGCACGCGGTCGGCCCCCTGTGCGTCGGGTGTGGGAGAACCCGCGTGCGATGCGCGACAGCAGGGGTCCCGCCACCTCGGCGGGGAAGACTGCACGCGGCACCGTCGCCCTGCCCCCGACCAGCTCGACGAGAGGCCGGCCCATGCACCGACCACCCCCGTTGCGCCCCGACCCCGCGCCCGCCGGCGCCGGCAGCCGCGCGTGAGTGCGACCGCACCCAGCGTGCCGGTCCGCGACGCGACGCCCGCGCCCGCCGCGAGCGGCTCCGACGCCCCCCTGCTGCAGGTCCGCGACCTGTGGAAGGTCTTCGGCACCGGGGCCGACCAGGTGCCCGGCGACCCGGCGCTGCGGGCGCTCTCGCGCCGCGAGCTGCTGGACCAGCGGGGCTGCACGGCGGCCGTGCGCGACGTCGGCTTCGACGTGGCTCCCGGCGAGGTGTTCGTCGTCATGGGCCTGTCGGGCTCGGGCAAGTCGACGCTGGTCCGCTGCCTCACCCGCCTCGTCGAGCCGACCGCCGGGCAGGTGCTGTTCCAGGGCGAGGACGTCCTGCAGGCGGACGCCAAGCGGCTGCGCGAGCTGCGCCGGCACACCTTCTCCATGGTCTTCCAGCACTTCGGCCTGCTCCCGCACCGCCGCGTGCTGGGGAACGTCGCGTACGGCCTCGAGGTGGCCGGCACCGGCCGGGCCGAGCGCCTGCGCCGCGCCCAGGAGGTCGTGGAGCTCGTCGGGCTGGCCGGGTACGAGCGCTCCTACCCCGACCAGCTGTCCGGCGGGATGCAGCAGCGCGTCGGCCTGGCGCGCGCGCTGGCCGGCGACCCCGAGGTGCTGTTCTTCGACGAGCCGTTCTCCGCGCTGGACCCCCTGATCCGCCGTGACATGCAGGACGAGGTCGTCCGGCTGCACCGCGAGGTCGGCAAGACGATGGTCTTCATCACCCACGACCTGTCCGAGGCGCTGCGCCTGGGCGACCGCATCCTGATCATGCGCGACGGCAGCCCCGTGCAGTGCGGCACGGGCGCCGAGCTCATCGGCGCCCCGGTCGACGACCACGTCCGCGACTTCGTGCGCGAGGTGCCCCGCGAGCGCGTGCTCACGCTGCGCTGGATCATGCGCGCGCCGCGGCCCGAGGACCTGCTGGACGGTCCGGAGCTCGACCCCGACGTCGTCATCCGCGAGGCGACCCGCGAGGTCCTGCGCGGCGACCGGCCGGTGAAGGTCGTCCGCGACGGCGTGCTGCTCGGCGTCGTCGGCCCCGACGAGGTGCTGTCGGTCATCGCGGCGGCGGACGGGCCGGACTGACGTGGCGACCGCGGCCGTCCCCCCGGCCCGCGCGCTCGACCTGTCCTGGCGCCCCTCGCGGGGAGTGCTCGCCGGGGTGACGGTCGTCCTGTGGGTCGCCCTGTACGCCCTGCTGCGCGGGCGCGACACGCTGGCCCTGTCGCCGGCCGACCTCACGCCCCTGCACCGGCAGATCAACGAGACGTCGGACGCGATCGGCGCGGGGCGCAGCACCAACCCGCTGTTCCTGTACGGCTTCGACGCGGTCCGGTCCGCCATCGACGCGGTCGTGGGCCGGGTGCAGGCGCTCATCGCCCAGCCGTCCGGCGGCCGTCCGGTGCCGCAGATCGGCTGGCTCGGCGTCGTCGCGGTCGCCACCTGGCTGGCGGCGGCGCTCGGCAGCGCCCGGGTCGCGGTGCTGACCGCTGCCGGCCTGGTCCTGCTCGGCCTGCAGGGGCTGTGGACCGAGAGCATGGACACGCTCGCGCTGACGCTGTCGGCCGTGGCGCTGTGCCTCGCGATCGGCATCCCGCTCGGCCTCTGGGCGGGGGTGAGCGACCGCGTGCACCGGGTGCTCACGCCGGTGCTGGACCTCATGCAGACGATGCCGACCTTCGTCTACCTCGCGCCGCTGACGCTGTTCTTCCTCATCGGCCCGGCCTCGGCGACCATCGCGACCCTCGTCTACGCGCTGCCGCCCGTCGTCCGGCTCACCGCCCACGGGGTCCGGTCGGTCCCCCGGGAGGTCGTCGAGGCCAGCACCTCGCTCGGCTCCAGCGGCCGGCAGCGGCTGCGCACGGTGCTGCTGCCCATGTCCCGGCGGTCCATCGTCCTGGGCGTGAACCAGACGATCATGGCCGCGCTGTCGATGGCGACGATCGCGGCGCTCATCGACGCGCCCGGGCTCGGCAAGACGGTGGTCAAGGCGCTGCAGACCCTCGACGTCGGCACCGCCTTCAACGCCGGGCTCGCGATCGTGGTGCTCGCCGTGGTGCTCGACCGCTCCACCACCGCCGCCGGCAACCGCACCCGCGCCGGCCACGGCCGCAGCCCGCGCAGCGCCCGACTGCGCCGCCCGCTGCTGGCGGTCGGCGCCGTGCTCGCGCTGGTCGCCGTGCTGGTGTCGCGGACCTACCTGTGGGCGGCGGACTTCCCGGCACGCGCCCTGGTCGGCGGCCGCGCGGTCGAGATCGGCGTCGGCGGCGCCATCGCCCGCGGAGCCGACGCCGCGACCACCTGGGTGCTCGACCGGTTCTCCGGCCTCACCGGCGGGCTCAAGGACGGCGTGACCGTCTGGCTGCTCAACCCGTTCGAGGCGCTGCTCACCGGCTCACCGTGGTGGCTCGCGCTCGCCGCCCTCACGGTGCTCGCGGCGCTGGCCGGCGGCCGGCGCGCGGCCGTCACGACGGCGGCCGGGCTCGGGCTGGTCATCGCGACCGGCCTGTGGTCGGACGCGATGACCACGCTGGCCTCGGTCGTGCTGGCCACCCTCGTCGTCCTGGCCCTCGGCGTGGTCGTCGGCGTGGGCATGGGCCGCAGCCGCCGGCTCGACGCGGTGCTGCGCCCGGTGCTCGACGCCGGCCAGGTCATGCCGGCGTTCGTCTACCTGGTGCCCTTCCTGGCGCTGTTCGCCGCCAGCCGCTTCACCGCGATCGTCGCCGCCGTGGTGTTCGCCGCCCCGGTCGCCATCAAGATCGTGGCGGACGGCGTGCGCGCCGTGCCGGCCGAGACGGTCGAGGCCGCCACCGCGCTGGGCTCCACCCGCCTGCAGGTCGTCACCGGGGTCCAGCTGCCGATGGCCCGCCGCTCGCTCGCGCTCGCCGCCAACCAGGGCGTCATCTACGTGCTGTCGATGGTCGTCGTCGGCGGCCTGGTGGGCGGCGGCGCGCTCGGCTACGACGTGGTCGCCGGGTTCAGCCAGGCGCAGCTGTACGGCAAGGGCCTGGCTGCGGGCCTGGCGATCGTCCTGCTCGGCGTGGTGCTCGACCGCGTCACGCAGGCCGCCGCACGTCGCGCGGGACCGCCGACGGCGGCTCGCGCATGATCGTCGTCACGACCGAACCGACCGGCCACCCGGCCGGCGGCCCAGCGACCGCAGCCGCGGTCGCGTCCCGAGAGGCACTGACGTGACCCTGCCCCCCGCCCGCTCCGCAGGCCCGACCCGCCGCCCCGCCGCCCGGCGGTGGGGCACCGGCGTCCTGGCCGCCGCCCTCGCCGCCGGCCTGGCCGGCTGCGGCGGCGCGACGATCGAGAGCAGCACCGGGGGGGCCGCCGGCCCCTCGTCGTCCGGCGGCCCCGCCTGCGGCACGCTCAATCTCGCCGTCAACCCCTGGGTCGGCTACGAGGCCAACGCCGCGGTCGTCGCCGAGGTCGCCGAGACCCGGCTGGGCTGCACGGTCGTCAAGAAGGACCTCAAGGAGGAGGTCGCCTGGCAGGGCCTCGGCACCGGCGAGGTCGACGTGATCGTGGAGAACTGGGCCCACGACGACCTCAAGGAGAAGTTCGTCGAGGGCCAGCAGACCGCCGTGGAGGTCGGGCCGACCGGCGGCACCGGCGTGATCGGCTGGTTCGTGCCGCCGTGGATGGCCGAGGAGTACCCCGACATCACCGACTGGGAGAACCTCGACGACTACGCCGACCTGTTCGAGACCTCGGAGTCCGGCGGCAAGGGCCAGCTGCTCGACGGCGACCCGTCCTTCGTCACCAACGACGAGGCGCTCGTGGAGAACCTCGACCTGGACTACGAGGTCGTCTACGCCGGCAGCGAGGCGGCCCTGATCACCGCGTTCCGCCAGGCCGAGGCCGACCGGACCCCGCTGCTGGGCTACTTCTACGACCCGCAGTGGTTCATGTCCGAGGTCCCGCTCGTCAAGGTCGACCTGCCCGAGCACACCGAGGGCTGCGACGACGACGCCGCGGAGGTCGCCTGCGACTACCCCGTCTACGAGCTCGACAAGATCGCGAGCAAGCGCTTCATGGACTCCGGCAGCCCGGCGATCGGGCTGATCGAGAAGTTCACGATCACCAACGAGGACCAGAACGTCATCGCCCGGTACATCGCCCAGGACAGGATGACGCCGGAGGCCGCCGCGGAGAAGTGGATCGCCGACAACCCCGGCAAGGTCGACGCGTGGCTGAGCTGAGCTGACCCGCTGCGCTCCGGCAGGACCGGGGTCGACGCCTCCCGCCGGTCCGCGCGGCAGGCACACTGGAGGAGCCGGCAGCGCCCGGGCACGCGTGCAGCCCGGCCCGCCGGGCTCGCGGAGCACCGGGAGAACGGGCACGGCACCGCTCCGGCGGCGCACCGGCCCGAGCCGGTCAGACCCAGCACGACGATCCCCGCAGGACCCCGACCCCAGGAGGACCGAGCCCCGTGGCGCAGTGCTGCGGCATCGACCACCACACCGGCGAGTACACCGAGCAGCAGCGCGCCGACCTCGACCTCGTGCTGGCCTTCAACCGCACCATGGCCGGGGCGATCGACGGCTGCCGCGACGTGTCGGCGGTCGAGGCGCTGCTCGACCCCGACCCGCTGCGCTACATGTGGGTCGACGAGGGCGCGGGCCGGCTGCCCGCGTTCGTGGGGGCCGCGACCCGCGCCCTGGCCGCCGCGCCCGCGCTCGAGGGCCACGTCCGGCAGCCGGGCGAGACCGTCTGGGAGTCCGGGACCGCCGCGCGCCCCGCCGTGGCCACGACGCCGTCCGGCGCCGTGCTCCACGCCTGGGTCGAGTGGCGCCAGGACCAGGGCGACCAGGTCCTCGCGCTGCTGGGCGACACCGGCGAGCCGGTCGTGCTGTCCGGCCCGCCCGCCGACTGCTTCCGGCCGACCGCGCTGTTCGACGCCGCCGGCCGGGCCTGGGTGCTGTGGTCGCGCTCCGACGCGGGTGCCGTCACGGTCTGGTGCCGGCGCTTCGAGGACGGCACGTGGACGACGGAGGAGCAGGTCGCGCAGACCGAGCACCCCTCCTTCAACCAGGAGTGCGTCGCCCACGCCGACGGCTCGGTCGAGGTCGTCTGGCAGGCCCCGCTCGGCGCGCGCTTCGGGATCGTGTCGCGGCGCTGGCGTGCCGGCGGCTGGGACGAGCCGCGGCTGGTCAGCGGCGCGGCCGACCCCGAGGCCGCAGGTGAGGCCGCCAACGTCTGGGACCCGGCGGTGGCCGCGCTGCCGGGCGGCGGCACGGCGTACGCCTGGTGCGAGTACGCGGCGGGCTCCTACCGGGTCGTCGAGCGCCGAGCGGCGGCCGACGGCTCGCTCGGCCCGCCCCGCGCGCTCACCGGCGGCACGGACTACGCGATGCACCTGAGCCTCGCGGTCACGCCCGCCGGGGACGTCTGGTGCGCCTTCGACGTGCTGTCCGTCGCGGGCCACGGCGGCTCCGGTCCCACCCGGCTGCGGCCGACCTGCGAGGTCGGCCCCGACAACCACCTGCCCGGCAACCGTCCCAGCGGGGAGGCGGTGCCGGCCGAGCTGCTGCCCGAGGTCAGCGCCTCGATCCGGGTGGTGCGCGTGGCCGAGGACGGGCTGCACGAGGCCCCGGGCGTGCTCGCCCCCGGCCTCGACGTCGTGCCGGGCGGGCTGCCGCGGCTGGTGAGCGACGCCGCCGGCAGCCTCGTGCTGGCCTACCGCGTGCACCGCCGGCTGCCGCTCATGACCTACTACTGGGAGGTCGCGACGCAGGTGCTCGGCCCGGCCGGCTGGAGCCCGCCGACCACGTACGGCGGGAGCGACGGCACGCTGGAGGAGCCGGCGCTGGCCCCGCTGCCCGACGGAGCGGTGCTGGCCTGGCAGACCGACGGCCGGCTCGAGCGCGGCCTGTCCTGGACCGAGGGGTTCGGCGGGCGGGAGTGCCCGGTGCTGCTCGAGCACCACGGCGAGGTGGTCTGGCACGGCACGCACGGCACCGGCTCGGTGCGCGGCGCCGTCGTCACCGGGGCCGGTCCCGCGCCGGCCGGGACGCGCACCGGTGACCTGCTGCGCAGCGACGAGCGGCGGGAGGCCCGCGCCTGGGCGGGCGCCGACCGGCCCCGCTACGCGACCTCCGTCGGCGGGCAGGACCTGCAGCTGTACTGGGGCGACCTGCACCGCCACTCGCTGATCAGCCGCTGCACCTCGGGCGACGAGCCCTCCCTGGAGGACTTCTACCGCTACTCGTGGGACGTCTGCGAGTACGACTTCTGGGCCGTCACCGACCACGCCGAGAACAGCACCGACTACCAGTGGTGGTCGACCAAGAAGGTGGCCGACCTGTTCAAGGTCGACGGCCGCTTCGTGCCGTTCTACGGGTTCGAGTGGACCGGGCTCTCGGGCCACCAGAACGTCGTCTACGGCGACGTGCCGCGCGACGCCCCGATCTTCTCCGCCTACGCCGTCGGCTCCGAGACGCCGGACCAGCTCTGGAAGGGCCTGTCGGAGCACGACGACTGCCCGGCGATCACGATCCCGCACCACCCGGGGTCGGCGATGGTGCCCTACGACTGGGACTACGGCGACGACCGCTTCCTCCGGGTCGTCGAGGTCTTCCAGGCCTGCCGCGGCAACTACGAGGACCTCGGCTGCTTCCGGCAGTACTCCGACGGCACGCTGCCCGGCACCTTCGTGCTCGACGGCCTGCGCAAGGGCCAGCGCTTCGGCTTCCTCGCCTCCTCCGACCACGGTCACGGCGCGGCGTACGTCGGGGCGTACGCGGACGGCCTGGACCGCGCCAGCATCTTCGACGCGCTGCAGCGCCGGCGGGTGTTCGCCGCGACCCAGCGCGACGTGGTCGTGGACGTGCGGGTCGCCGACGGCCGCGGCGGCAGCGCGTTCATGGGCGAGGAGGTCGTGGTCGACGGGCCGGTCGAGCTGACCGCCCACGTCCGCGGCTACGGGGAGCTCGCCCGCATCGACGTCGTGCGCGACGGGGTCGTCGTCCACAGCGAGCTGCCCGACCTCGACCTGCCGGAGGGGTGGCTCGCCGTCCCGCTGCGCCTGGAGTGGGGGCAGAGCGACGTCACCACCGACTGGAAGGGCTGGCTGCAGGTGACCGGCGGCCGCGTGCTGCAGGCGCCGTACTGGAGCACCGACGTCACCGGGGTGGGCGAGACCAGCGTGCTGTGGTCGTCGACGACCAAGAGCTTCGGGCACCCGTACGGCTCGCAGCGCGGCGGCGTCGAGCTCACGGTGCTCGGGCCGCCGGAGGCGCAGGTCGAGGTGGTCGTGGGGCTCGGCGAGGTGCGGGTCGCGCTCGGTGACCTCGCCGGCCGGGTCGTGCCCGTCCCGCTGCGGGGACCGGGCCGGATGACGCTGCAGCCGGGCGCCGGCGGCCTGGCCGGGATGGGCACGTCGGAGCGGACGTTCTGCTGGACCGACCCGGCCGGCGGCCCGGCCTTCTACTACGTGCGCGTGTTCCAGACCGACGGGGAGATGGCGTGGTCGTCGCCGGTCTGGGTGGACCTGCCGGGGTGAGCCGCGACGGCCGCCGGCTCGACCCGACCCGGGACGCGCCGGTGGACGAGGCTGGAGGGGTGCCCGCGCCGTCCCCTCTCGCTCCCGCCCCCGGGCGACGAGCCCGTGCGGTGACGCAGGTCCACCCCGACGGGGTCTGCAGGCTGGCCGGCCCGTGACCGATCCTGCAGACGTGAGCGCCTCCCTGCGGTCCGAGGACGTCGCCGGGCCCGCGCCCGGGGCGCCGCCCGCGACGGGCTGGTGGCGGCCGCTGCGCGTGGCGGGTCGGGTGGTGGACCTCGTCCTGGTCGACGTCACGGGCGACCCGGCCCTGGTCGGCCTGCCGCCGCGCGAGGACGGGCTGGGGGCGCTGTTCAGCGCGGTGTTCCCCGACGCGGCGGTGGACGGCCGGCTCGCCGCCTTCTGCCGGGTCGCCGAGACCGGCACCCCCCTGCGCCTGAGCCGGCCCGCCACGGCCACCCGCGCGCCGGCGGTCCTGCTGGTCGAGCGGTCCGGGGACCAGGTCACGGCCCACTTCGAGCGCCCGTCGGCCCGCCCTGACGTGCCGGCCGAGTCGCGCGACGAGCACCGGTGGCAGCGGCTGTTCCACGACAGCCCGCTCGGGGTGGTCGTGATGAGCCTGGACGGCTTCCTGCTGGAGGCCAACCCGGCGATGTGCCAGATGCTCGGCCGTCCGCTCGAGGAGGTGGTCGGCGCGCGCCTGCACGACTTCGCCCACCCGACGGACGGCACCCGGCTCGACCGCGCCCTGCTGATGCGCACCGGCCACGCCACGATGCGCAAGCGCTACGTCCGGGGCGACGGCACCGACCTCTGGGTCCGCTCCGCCGCCAGCCTCGTCGTCGAGGACGGCGAGCCGCGGACCCTGTGCATCGTCCAGGACGTCACCGACGCCCAGCTCGCGCTCGCCCAGCTGGCCCACCGGGCCGACCACGACGACCTCACCGGGCTCGGCAACCGCGACGCGCTGCACCGCCGCCTCGGCCAGCTCGTCGCCGAGGTCCGCACCGGCCGGCGCGCCGGGATGGCCCTGCTGTTCCTCGACCTGGACCGCTTCAAGGTCGTCAACGACTCGCTGGGCCACGCGGTCGGCGACCGCCTGCTGCGCGACGTGGCCGCGCGGCTGCGGGCCGGCACCCCGGCGAGCGACGTGCTGGCCCGGCTCGGCGGCGACGAGTTCGCCGTGGTGACGGGGGACGCCGAGGGCGCGGCCGCGCTGGCGGCGAGCCTGGTGGACGCCCTCGCGCTGCCCTTCGAGCTCGACGGCCGGGAGGTCACGGTCGGCGCCAGCATCGGCATCGCCCTGCGCACCGCCGGCGGACAGGACGACGAGACCGACCCCGCCGAGGCCCTGCTGCGGGAGGCCGACACCGCCATGTACGCCGCCAAGCGCAGCGGCTCGGGGCCGGTGGTGGTGTTCCAGGACACCCTGCGCCGCCGCGCGCTGGCCCGCCTGGAGGACGAGCAGGGGCTCCGCCAGGCCCTGGCGCGCGACGAGCTGCGGGTGCACTACCAGCCGATCGTCACGCTGCCGGACGCCGTGACCGTCGGGGTCGAGGCCCTGGTGCGCTGGCAGCACCCCGACCGCGGGCTGCTCGAGCCGGGCGCGTTCCTGCAGATCGCCGAGGAGACCGGCCTGGTGGTCCCGCTGGGGCGCTTCGTGCTCGCGCAGGCCTGCATGCAGGTGGCCCGGTGGCGGGCTGCCGGCCGGCTGCTGCGCGTGTCCGTCAACGTCTCGGCGCAGCACCTGGCGGCCGGCACGCTGAGCGACGACGTCGAGCGGGCGCTCGCACAGGCCGGCCTGGACCCGTCCGTGCTCACGCTGGAGATCACCGAGCAGGCGCTCGTCGTGTCGCACGAGTCCGCCGCCGAGGCGCTGGACGACCTGCGCTCGCGCGGCTGCCGGGTCGCGCTGGACGACTTCGGCACCGGCTACAGCTCGCTGGCCTACCTGCGCCGGCTTCCCGTCGACGTCCTCAAGATCGACCGCACGTTCGTCACGGGAGCGGGCACCGGCGTCAACGACGGCGCCCTGCTCGAGGCGATCACCCGCCTCGGCGCGAGCCTCGGGCTCGACACGGTCACCGAGGGCATCGAGACGCCGGCCGAGCTCGCCGCGGTCATCGCCGCCGGGGCCACGCACGCGCAGGGCTACCTGCTGGGACGGCCCGCCCCCGCCTGACCCGCGGCCTCCGTCTGCCGGCAGCGACGCCGTACGGGCGGCTCGTCCGCGGGCAGATCGCGCCGAACGGGCTCCCGCCGCGGCATCTGCCCGTGCACGCGCCCGCGGGCGGACAAGGCGCCGGGCTACGCCCGGGCTACGGCCGGGGGTCGGTCCGCCGCCAGCCGCCGCCACCGCGGGGAGCCAGCGCGGCGGTGCACCGCGGGCACACCAGCTGCACCAGGTCGGCGGCGCCGCCGGACTCCGGCTGCACGTCCGCCCACCGCAGCCCCCCGAACCGCACCAGCTGCGACCTCGACAGCGCCAGCCCGCACGCGGTCTCGTTCTGCCCGTGCCACCAGCCGTGCACCTCGCCGGCCGGCAGCCGCCCGCCGTCCGGGTCGAGGCCGGACCCGGTGGCGGCGACGGCGGCGCTGCCCTTCGCCGCCTCGGAGATCCTGCGCGTCGCCACGCGGGCTACTTCTTCTGGCGGCGGCTGCCGGCGTGCCAGTCCTCCTGCGCGCCGACCTCGTCCTGCGCCACCCCGAGGCCCCGCAGCTGCGGCAGCTCGCGCAGGCTGCGCTTGAGCTCGGCGAACCCGTCGAAGCCGGCGAGCCCGACGACGTGGTCCCACAGCCGGACGGCGTCCTCGTCGCTGGGCAGCCGGCTGATGACCGGCCCGAAGAACGCCTTCCCGTCGGGCGGCCCGAACTGCAGGATCGGCGTGCCGACGTCCTTGCCCGTCAGGGCCAGCGCCGCGTCGGTCTCGGCCTGCAGCAGCTCGTCGTACGACGTGTCCTCCAGCGCCTCGGCCAGCGCGGCCGGCAGCCCCAGGCCCGCGAGCACGGGCGCGAGGAACGCGGTCGTGCCGACGTGACCGCGCGGCTGCGTGGACGGCTCGGCGTCGAAGGACGCCGTGCCCAGCGCCTCGTACAGCGGTCCGACGGCCTCGCGCCCGTGCTCCTCGCGGACCCGGGCTGCGACCCGCAGCAGCCGCAGCCCGGCGGTGTGCCCGGCCTCGTACTCCGGCGGGAAGTGCGCGTCGTAGTCGACGTGGCGGTTGAGCAGCCGCAGCGAGATGAAGCGCCAGTCGACCGCGTAGTCGCGCTGGGCCGCCACCTGGCGGACCCACCTGCTGGTCATCCAGGCGAAGGGGCAGACGGGGTCGAAGTGGAACGCGAGGTCGAGGGGGCGCGGGTCGCTCATGCGGCGGAGCCTGCCCGCGTCAGGACGGCCGCACCCGCGCCGGCTCCTGCGGCGGCTCGTCCCCGCGGGCCGGCCCCAGCCCGGCGTCGACCTGCCCGTGCCGGCGCGTCCTTGACAGGGGGCCTGCTGCGCACCCAGCCTCGCCGGGCGAGCACTCCGCCCCGTGGCGCTGCACGGGACGACGACGACCCCCGGGAGCCACCGCCTCATGTCGATCGGCCGCACGTCGTACGACGTCATCGTCGTCGGGCTCGGTGGCATGGGCAGCGCGGCCGCCTACCACCTGGCCGCGCGCGGGCAGCGCGTGCTCGGGCTCGAGCGGCACACCCCGGCGCACGCGCTGGGCTCGAGCCACGGCGGGTCGCGCATCACCCGGCAGTCCTACTTCGAGGACCCGGCGTACGTCCCGCTGCTGCTGCGGGCGTACGAGCTGTGGGACCGGCTCGCGCAGGACTCCGGCGAGGACCTCATCAGGCTCACCGGCGGGCTGTTCCTCGGCCGGGAGGACACCCCGACGGTGGCCGGCAGCCTGCGGGCCTCGCGCGAGTGGGACCTGCCGCACGAGCTGCTCACCGCGGCCGAGGTGGGCGCGCGCTTCCCCACCTTCCGCCTGCCCGACGACGAGGTCGCGCTGTACGAGGCCAAGGCCGGCTTCGTGCGCCCGGAGCGGACGGTCGCCGCCCACCTCGCGCTCGCCCGGCGGGCCGGCGCCGACCTGCACTTCACCGAGCCCGTGGAGCGCTGGGAGTCGACGGCCGGCGGCGTGCGCGTGACGACCGCCGCCGGGACGTACGAGGCCGACCGGCTCGTCGTCGCCCCGGGGGCCTGGGCGCCGCAGCTGCTCGCGGACCTCGGCGTGCCGATCACCGTCGAGCGGCAGGTCGTGTACTGGTTCGAGCCGCTCGGCGGGGTGGACGCGTACCTGCCGGACCGCCACCCGATCTGGATCCACGAGGACGCCGCCGGGATGCAGGCGTACGGGTTCCCGGCGATCGACGGGCCCGGGGGCGGCGCCAAGCTGGCGTTCTTCCGCCGCGGCGCACCGTGCACGCCGGAGACCATCGACCGGGAGGTGCACGACGAGGAGGTCTCCTACGTGCGCGACCACGTCTCGCGGCTGCTCCCGACGCTGCCGGGGTGCTTCCTCGACGCGTCGACCTGCATGTACAGCAACACCCCCGACCGGCACTTCGTCGTCGCCCAGCACCCCGAGCACGCGAACGTGACGGTCGCGTGCGGGTTCTCCGGGCACGGCTTCAAGTTCGTGCCCGTCGTGGGCGAGGTGCTCGCCGACCTGGCGACCACCGGGCACACCGCCCACCCCGTCGACCTGTTCGACCCCCGGCGGGCCGGGCTGCTCGACGTGCCCGCCCAGGCCGAGGTGGCCGCGGGAGTGCGCGCCTGACGGGAGCGGGACGCCGGGTGCGGCGGGTCGACCCGGTGATCGGTGCGGGTGTCGGCGGGTGTCGGCAGCACCGTTCGCCGGGTGGGTGGCGTCGTCGGGGTCGCCCGCCGGTCGGGCGGGCCGCCCCGGTGGTCGGTGCGGGTGTCGGCGGGTGTCGGCAGCACCGATCGCCGGGTGGGTGGCGTCGTCGGGGTTGCCGGCCGGTCGGTCGGGTGGACCCGGTGATCGGTGCGGGTGTCGGCGGGTGTCGGCAGCACTGATCGCCGGGTGGGTGCCGTCGTCGGGGTCGCCCGCCGGTCGGCGGGGTCGACCCGGTGGTCGGTGCGGGTGTCGGCGGGTGTCGGCAGCACCGATCGCCGGGTGGCCCTGTCCACAGGTGCGGTCTCAACGCTCCGGGTGCCGGTCCGCGGGCTGCACCCTCGCGGGATGCGGGAGCTGGGGGCGACGACCAGAGGGGTGTGGACGCGGGCCCAGGCGCTCGAGCTGGTGTCGCGCGCCGTGGTGCGGGGGCGGGTCGCCGGCGGGACGTGGCAGCGGCCGTGGCCTGGGGTGTACGCCGACGCCGGGGTGGTGCTGGACGCCGAGCAGCGCGCTCTCGCGGCGGTGCTCGCGAGCGGAGGCGGCCTGGAGCCGGACCGGCGGCTGCGGGCGGCGGCGTGCGGGCGGACGGCCGCCCGCGTGCACGGGTTCGTGCTGGTGGACGACGACGACCCGGTGACCGGCGGACGGGAGCACCTGCTGGACGAGGTGGCCGTGCAGGAGCACGTGCGGCCGCTGGTCGCGCCGGACGGTCGCATGCTGCAGCGGCGGGAGCTCGTGCGGCAGGAGCGGGACCTCGTACGGCGGCCCTCCGGTCTGGTGCTCACCTCACGGGTGCGGACGGTGCTGGACTGCGCCGCCCTGCTGGAGCCCGACGCGCTGGTCTGCCTGCTCGACGACGCGCTGCACCGGGGGATGGTGGCCCGTGGGGCGCTGGCTGAGCGGGCAGCGCGGGTGGGTGGCCGGCCGGCGCGGCGCTGCGGCGCGGGCTGGACCTGGCGGACGAGCGGGCCGAGTCGCCGGGCGAGACCCTGGCGCGGCTGCTGCTCCGGCCGGTGCTGCCCGGGCTGGTCCCGCAGGTGCAGGTGTTCGACGGGGTCGGCCGGGTCGTGGCCCGGTTCGACCTGGCCGAGGAGGAGCGCCGCCTCGCCGTCGAGATGGACGGGCGCCTGGGGCACGCTGGCGACCTGATGCTGGCCCGCGACCAGCGGCGGGACGCCCGGACGGCGAGCCGAGGGTGGGTCACCGTGCGCGGCACCTGGTGGGACGTCCGCCGCGGGCGGGCCGCCTTCGCCCGGCGGGTACTGGCCGGTGCGTCCCGCGCGGCCTGAGCCCGGGACCCGGTGATCGGTGCTGGTGTCGGCGGGTGTCGGCCGCACCGATCGCCGGGTGGAGTCGGCGTGGCCCGACGGGGTCCTGGTGCGCGGGCGCGTCGGGCCCGGGGTGTCGGCCAGGACGGGGTCGACCCGGTGATCGGTGCTGGTGTCGGCGGGTGTCAACCACACCGATCACCGGGTGGACCCAGCGCCTGACCGCGGGCGCGTGGCGGGGGTCCGTACGGGGGGCCCGGCGGTCCGTACAGCCGGAACCCGGTGATCGGTGCTCGTGTCGACGGGTGTCGGCCGCACCGATCACGGGGTGGAGCCAGCGCCTGACCGGCGGGCGGGTGGCGGGGGCCGTACCGGGGGCCTAGCGTCCGTACAGCCGTCGACCCGGCGATCGGTGCTCGTGTCGGCGCGTGTCGACAGCACCGATCGCCGGGTCGGCCGGGGCCAGGCCCGCCGCCGCCGCCGCCCGCCCGCCCGCCGAGACCGGCTAGCGCACCAGGCTGCGGACTAACCCCTTCACGGTGGCGCCGGGCCGGTAGGTCTGCACCAGGTAGCTGTTGAGCACGATGTTGGCGCCGGACAGCAGCGGCACGAGCTGCTGGGCGGCGCGCTGCTTCTTCTGCCAGGAGGCGAGCTCGGCGGGGGTGCCCGCGTTGGGCACGGTCGCGTCCTTCACGTCGACCGGCTTGCCGCTCTTCTCCAGCCGCTCGGCCACCTTGCTGATCTTGTTGCCGGTGTACGCGGCGTACGCGGTGGCGGCCGCACCCGCGACGGCGACGCCGGCCTTGGTGCTGCCGGCCCGGGCCCAGCCGTGCTGCGCCGCCAGGCGGCCCTTGCTCGCCCGGGACAGCTGGGCGCCGGTCACCAGGACGGTGGCGATGCCGGCCCACTCGACCGGCGCGAACCGCTGCCAGGCGGAGCTGGCCACGCGGACCTTGTCGAGGCCGTCCCGCAGGTCCGCGCCGGACTTGTTGACGCCGGCGACGCCCATCACGGCGCCGCCGAACCACAGGGCGGCGCCGAGGTCGTGCAGGGCCTGGGGCAGGACGTGGCTGGTGTCGGTCATGGGTGCTCCTGAGGGGTCAGTGTCGAGGTCGCCCGCGCCCTCCCCGCTGCCGCCCGGCCCATGCCCCTGGACAGTTAGTTGGACGTCCACCTACTTTGGCGTCCGGGTCGCCCCGCGCCCCGTCGTGGAGGAGCGCTCATGGTCGAGACCGAAGCCCCGCAGCCCGACCCCGTCCAGCCCGGGCCCCCGGACGTGACGACGGTGGACGCACCCGCGCCGCCGGCCCGCCCGCCGCTGCACGTCCCGACCCACCCGGTCCGGTTCGTGACCGCGGCCAGCTTGTTCGACGGCCACGACGCCGCGATCAACATCATGCGGCGGGTGCTGCAGTCGCAGGGCGCCGAGGTCGTGCACCTCGGCCACGACCGCAGCGTCGAGCAGGTCGTGACGGCGGCCCTGCAGGAGGACGTGCAGGGCGTGGCGATCTCGTCCTACCAGGGCGGCCACGTCGAGTACTTCACCTACCTCAAGGAGCGGCTGCGCGAGGTCGGCGCGGACTCCGTCCAGGTCTTCGGCGGTGGCGGCGGCGTCATCGTCCCCGACGAGATCGCGCTGCTCGCGGACCGCGGCGTGAAGATCTTCGCGCCCGAGGACGGTCAGCGGCTCGGCCTCGCCGGGATGATCAACGAGCTGGTCGCGTCGTGCGACGTCGACCTGGCCGCGCAGGGCCCCGAGGTCGCGCAGGTGCTCGACGGCACACCCGCAGCGCTCGCCCGGGCCATCACCGTGCTCGAGGAGGGCCGCGACCCCGAGCTCGCCGCCCGGCTGCACGAGGCCGCCGCCGGCCGCCAGGCCCCCGTCCTCGGCATCACCGGCACCGGCGGCTCGGGCAAGTCCTCGCTCACCGACGAGCTGCTGCGCCGCTTCCGGCTCGACCAGGAGGACAAGCTCCGCATCGCCGTGATCGCCGTCGACCCGACCCGCCGCCGCGGGGGCGGGGCGCTGCTGGGCGACCGCATCCGCATGAACGCCCTCGACGGCGCCGACCCGTCCCGGGTCTTCTTCCGCTCGCTGGCCACCCGCACCGCCGGCGGCCAGCTACCGGAGCACCTCGGCGACGTCATCGCGGCGTGCCGGGCGGCCGGGTACGACCTGGTCGTCGTCGAGACGCCCGGCATCGGCCAGGGCGACGCGGCCATCGTGCCGTTCTGCGACGTCTCGCTGTACGTCATGACGCCGGAGTACGGCGCCGCCTCGCAGCTCGAGAAGATCGACATGCTCGACTTCGCCGACGTGGTCGCCGTCAACAAGTACGAGCGCCGCGGGGCCGAGGACGCCCGGCGCGACGTCGCCCGGCAGATGGTGCGCAACCGCGAGGCCTTCGGCGCGCCGTGGGAGGACATGCCGGTCTACGGCACCAGCGCCGCCCGCTTCGACGACGACGGCGTCACCGCGCTGTACGCCGAGCTGCTCCGCCTGCTCGTCGAGCAGGGCCTCCCGGCCGGCAGCGGGGTGCTGCCGCGGGTCGGCGTCAAGGCCTCCTCGGGCCTGACGAGCGTCATCCCGCCCTCGCAGGTGCGCTACCTCGGCGAGATCGCGCAGGCCGTCCGCGACCACCACGCGGGCACCCGCGAGCAGGCCGAGCTCGCCCGCACCCGCCAGCACCTGCGCACGGCTCGCGGCCTGCTCGAGGGCGCGGCGGTCGAGCAGGTCGACGCGGCGATGGCGGAGGTGGAGCAGCGGCTCGACCCCCGCACGGCCGCCGACCTGGAGCGCTGGCCGTCGGTCGTCGAGCAGTACGCCGGCGACGAGCTGACGTACGTCGTGCGCGGTAGGGAGTTCGCCGTCCCGCTGCGGCGGACCACGCTGTCGGGTACGAAGGTGCCCCGCGTGGCGCTGCCGCGCACGCAGGACGACGGCGAGCTGGTGCGCTTCCTGCGCGAGGAGGGCCTGCCGGGCAGCTTCCCCTTCACCGCGGGGGTCTTCCCGTTCAAGCGCGAGGGCGAGGCGCCGGCCCGGATGTTCGCCGGGGAGGGCGACGCGTTCCGCACCAACCGGCGCTTCCAGCTGCTCAGTGCCGGCAACGAGGCCACCCGGCTGTCGACGGCGTTCGACTCGGTGACGCTGTACGGCCGCGACCCCGACCCGCGCCCCGACGTGTACGGCAAGGTCGGCACGTCCGGCGTCTCCATCGCCACGCTCGACGACCTGACGGTGCTGTACGGCGGGTTCGACCTGTGCGCGCCGACGACCTCGGTCTCGATGACCATCAACGGGCCGGCGCCGGCGGTGCTGGCGATGTTCCTCAACGCCGCGGTCGACCAGCGCCTCGACGCGTTCCGCGAGCAGCACGGCCGCGAGCCGGGCGCGGCCGAGGACGCCGAGCTGCGGGCCTGGGTGCTGTCCCACGTCCGCGGCACGATCCAGGCCGACATCCTCAAGGAGGACCAGGGCCAGAACACCTGCATCTTCTCCACCGAGTTCGCGCTGCGCTGCATGGCCGACATGCAGCAGTGGTTCATCGAGCACGAGGTCCGCAACTTCTACTCGGTCTCGATCTCCGGCTACCACATCGCCGAGGCCGGGGCCAACCCGCTGAGCCAGCTGGCCTTCACGCTGTCGAACGGCTTCACCTACGTCGAGGCCTACCTCGCCCGGGGCATGGCCATCGACGACTTCGCCCCCAACCTGTCGTTCTTCTTCTCCAACGGCATGGACGCGGAGTACTCCGTGCTCGGCCGGGTCGCCCGCCGGATCTGGGCGGTGGCGATGCGCGACCGGTACGGCGCGAGCGAGCGCAGCCAGAAGCTGAAGTACCACGTGCAGACCTCCGGGCGGTCGCTGCACGCCCAGGAGATGGACTTCAACGACATCCGCACGACCCTGCAGGCGCTGTGCGCGATCTACGACAACGCCAACAGCCTGCACACCAACGCCTACGACGAGGCGGTCACCACCCCGAGCGCGGAGTCGGTGCGGCGGGCGCTCGCCATCCAGATGATCATCGACGCGGAGTGGGGCCTGTCGGACAACGAGAACCCGCTGCAGGGCTCGTACGTCGTCGAGGAGCTCACCGACCTCGTCGAGGAGGCCGTGCTGCTCGAGTTCGACCGGATCACCGAGCGCGGGGGCGTGCTCGGCGCGATGGAGACCGGCTACCAGCGCGGCCGCATCCAGGACGAGTCGATGCTGTACGAGCACAAGAAGCACGACGGCAGCCTGCCGATCATCGGTGTCAACACCTTCCGCGCGCCCGAGTCGGACGCGCCCCCGGCCGGGCCGCCCGAGCTGGCCCGCGCGACCGAGGCGGAGAAGTCGTCGCAGCTGGCGCGGCTGGCCGACTTCCAGGCCCGGCACCGGGAGGAGGCCCCCGCGGCGGTCGCGGCGCTGCAGGCGGCGGCCACCGGCGGCGGCAACGTGTTCGCCGCCCTCATGGACGCGGTGCGGGTGTGCTCGCTCGGCCAGATCAGCGACGCGTTCTTCGAGGTCGGCGGCCAGTACCGCCGCAACGTCTGACCGCGGTGGCGGGCCTGCCGTTCGACCCGGTCCTGCGGGCCCGTGACCTGTGGGCGGGGCACGGGTGGGAGCAGGCGGCGGACGGGATGGCCGCGGTCACCTCGCTGATGCGGGCGCAGCAGGTCGTCGCGGCTCGTACGGCGGAGGCGCTGCGCCCGACCGGGCTGACCTTCGCGCGGTACGAGCTGCTCATGCTGCTGCTGTTCAGCCGGGAGGGGCGGCTGTCCATGGGCAAGGCGAGCGCCCGGCTGCAGGTGCACCCCACCAGCGTCACCAACGCCGTCGACCGGCTCGCGGCCGCCGGCCTGGTGGAGCGCGCCGCGCACCCGAGCGACGGGCGGGCCGTCCTCGTGGTGCTCACCGAGCAGGGCCGGGCCACGGCGCTGCGGGCGACCGAGCTGCTCAACGAGCAGGTGTTCACGGCCCCCGGGCTCGGGCCCGAGCGGGTGCAGCAGCTCGTCGACGTGCTCACCGACCTGCGCCGCGAGGCGGGCGACTTCGAGGGCTGAGCCCGTCGGGGGCGCTGGGCCGTACGGGTGCCGGTGTGGTTCAGGACCGGGACGTACCGGGACAGAGCGGGGTGGCGCCGCGGGCAGGCGCCCCTCTCGGGTGTCCAGGTCCGGGGCCGAGACGGCCGACCCCTCCTGGGTCAGACCGCCTCCCGAGGGGATCCTCCCGTGCCCGCACACCTCCCGTCCGCCCCCGGCCGCCTCCGCCGGCCGCTCGTGGCCGTCGCCCTGGTGCTGCTCGCCGCCCTGCTCGGGGGGCCCGCCCTCGCCGCCGTCCCGAGGGCGCCCGTCGCCTTCCCGGCCGCCATCGAGGGCTACAGCGCGTTCCAGGCCCAGACCACCTGCTCGCCGACGGCCCGGCCGGGTGCGGTGAAGCTGCGCGACCTGCTGCTCAAGACCTACCCGGGCACCCGCAACCTGGGCATCGTCCGGGCCTGCAGCGTCGGCGGTGCCAGCGAGCACAAGGAGGGGCGCGCCTTCGACTGGGGCGTCCGCACCGACCGCGCCTCGGAGAAGGCGGCCGCGGACGCGTTCGTCGCCTGGCTGGTGAAGACCGACAGCCGCGGCAACAAGGCCGCGAACGCCCGCCGCCTCGGGGTCATGTACGTCATCTGGAACAAGCGGATCTGGGGCTCCTACGCCGCCTCGTCCGGCTGGCGCACGTACACCGGCGCCAACCCGCACACCGACCACGTGCACCTCTCGCTCTCCCGGGCGGGCGCGAGCGGCACGACGAGCTTCTGGACCGGCAAGGTGGGTGGCACCGCGGCCCCGACGCCGACGAAGGCCCCGGCGCCGACCAAGGCCCCGACGCCCACCCCGACGAGGGCGCCGACGCCGACGCCGACGAAGGCCCCGACCCCGACGCCGACCAAGGCTCCGACGCCGACGAAGGCCCCGACGCCGACGAAGGCTCCGACGCCGACCCCGACGAAGGCGCCGACCCCCACCCGACCCCCGACGACGTCGCCGACGCCGACCCCGCCGGCCGCGGTCCTGCCGCCGCCCGCCCCTGCACCCACCCTGCCGGCGGGCCCGGCGCTCGAGGACGAGTCGCTCGAGCTGTCGCCGCAGCGGGAGGGGGCCACGACCACGGCCGCCCTCGTGCAGGGCGAGCGCTACCGCGTCGAGGTGCGGGGGACCTGGCGCTACGGACCCGGCAGCCTCGCCGTCGCCGACGCCGAGTGCTCCACCACTGCGGGCGACGACGACTGGGAGTCCGTCCGCCGGGTGCCGGGCGCACCGGCCGGCGACGCGTACGGCGTGCACCTGGACGGCCGCGACCTCCCGCTGCGCTCCTACGTCGGCGGCGACTGCGCCGAGCGCACCCACACGTACGCAACGACGATCACCGCGACGCGCAGCGGCCGGGTGCCGCTCGCCGTCTGGGAGCCCGCGCCGGCCGCCGGCTGGGCCGACAACACCGGCACGCTGCAGGTGCGCCTGCTGCACGTCGTGGAGCGCGACCGCCTCGAGGTCGACCTCGACACCCGCGACACGTACGGCACGACGACCGCCGGCTCGGTCGTGGAGGACGCGGTCTACCGGGTGACCGCGACCGGCACCTGGTCGCCGCGCCCGGGCATGCTCGCCGACGCCGCCTGCCGGCTCGAGCCCGACGGCGAGTGGGAGCGCGGCGACGGGCTGGTGCTCGGCGACGACCGCGCCCCGAAGCTGCGCTGCCGCAGCGACGCCGTCTACCGCTTCCTGTGGCGCGCGGACGACACCGGCCCGCTCGTGGTCGGGGTGCGCGACCGCTGGTCCTCCGAGCACACCGGCTCGCTGCACGTGGTGCTCGAGCGCGTCCACGGCTCCCGCCGGCACGGCCGGCGGTGAGGCGCCTCGCCGCTGCGCTGGTCCTGCTGCCGGTGCTGAGCGCCTGCAGCTCGACCGCGACGCCCCCGGCCGCAGCACCGCCGGTCGCGGAGGTCGGGCTGGCCGGAGCACCGGTGCCGGTCGCGCCGCCGCCGGCCGACGTGACCGCGGCGGGGCCCGACGAGCAGGTCGTCGAGGCGGGCCCGGACGACACCGCCGTCCCGCCGGGTGACCCTGGCGTGGACGCGCCGCCCGCACCGGAGCCGACCGGGGTTGAGGTGCACGCGCACGAGGAGGAGCTGCCCCGTCGGGTGCCGGCCGCCGCGCTGCTGCGGGCGGCGGACCTCGGGCCGGGCTGGGCAGACGCCCGTACGCCGGAGGCGGACTGCGCCCCGCGCACCGCCGGCCCGTCGGCCAGCCGCGCCCTGCGGTCGGACGCGGGCAGCACGCTGGTCGAGACCGTGCAGGTCGCGCCCGACGGCGAGCAGGCGGTCGCCGAGTGGCGCCGGGCCCTCGCCGCCTGCGGCCTCGCCGTGTCCCCGCTCGCTCTTGGGGAGGCCGGGATCGCGGCCGACGGCGACGGCGAGCGCGTGCTGGTCACCACCGCCGAGCAGGTCGTGGTGGTGCTGCGCGCCCGCGGCCCGCTCGCCGCGGATCCGGCCCTGTCTGACTGGGCGGACCTGGCGCTGGGCTCGTCCTGCCCAGCGGCACCGGACGGCTGCCACTGAGCCCGGCTGGTCGGTCAGGCCGCGACGGCAGGGCACGTGGTCACGTGGTCACAAGCGCCACAGGGCGTCCGGCACGCGTGCGCGTGCACCGACGATCCGATCAGCGGCAGAAGCGGAGACCGCGGCCCTCCGCCGGGGCGTCGAGGCGGAGTCGGACCCCGCGCTGCACCCAGGACGCTGCGTCAGGTCCCCGACGGGTTCCAGCGCGTCAGCCGGGGCGGTTCGGCGAGCAGCGTGCCCAGCTCCGACGCCCCTTCCGGCGTCGCTCGCCACGTGCGGTAGGCGTCGTCGTGATCGAGGGAGGCCCACCGCTCGATCACCATCACGTGCGCCGGATCCGCGACGTTGATCAGGACCTCGACGCCCTGGTTGCCCGCGAACGCGCGGGTGGCCTCGAGCGTCTCCGTCCGGATCCGGGGTGCGTCGGCCACGGCCTCGGCCTTCAGGGTGAGCTCCAGAAGGGCAGTGACCGTCATCGGGGTCCTCCGCGTAGGTGTTCGTGCGTCAGTGCTGACGATCGCACGGGCGGGTCGGCTGTGTGAGCGTGGCGAGGTCAGGCGGCCGTAGGGTCTGCCGGCAGCACCGGCCTCCGCCTCGCGCGCGCCGCACGTCTCACGGGCGGCATGAGCGGATGTCGACGGCCGTCGCGCGGCGAGGCAGAGGGCACCTAGGACGTCGGGCTGTCGGCTGCGCTCAGGGCTCGACCAGCAGCAGGCGTGCCGTGGCCGCCTCCTGTCGGACGGCTCGGGCCTCGGAGTACTCCGCGGACGAGTACCAGCGCCGGGCGATGTCGGCATCCGGGAACTCCAGGACCACGAAGCGGCCCGTCGGCCAGTCGCCCTCGAGCACCTGCACGGTGCCGCCGCGGACGGCGTAACGACCGCCGTACTGCTCGACCGACGGACCGGCGAGCGCCTTGTAGTCCTCGTACCGCGCGGGGTCGGTCACGTCGATGTCAGCCAGCACGTAGGCGGTCATGCCGCCATGGTCCTCCTGGGGGTCACGCGGCTGCGCACGGCCTCACCGCTTCGCGCGGTGACCGCGCTGCGACGGCCGGCCCGCGGGCGCGAGTCGCCAGTGCGGTCGGCAGGGGCCCCGCATCTCGCGGGGAGCCAGGACGCAGAGGGGTCGTGCCGACGTCCGCTCCATCGCGGCGCCGGCCCAGCCCGGGCTGGTGTCGTGCTGTTGCGCTGCGGCGCTGGCCAGCTGCGGTGCCGGCGCCCGGTGCAGGGGTTCGACTCCGCAGCAGGAGGAGCAGGTAGACGACGCAGGCCGACGACAGTCATCGGGGCAGCGGTGCCCGATGGTGGACGAGGTCCCGTACCTGTGGCCGGTCACCCCAGAGCGGCAGATGTGTGCGTGTCGCGTTCGGGAGGCGAAGCGGAGTCAGGAGTCGAACAGCGACCAGCAGAGTCGGTTGCGGCGCCGTTGATCGTCGAGGACGAGTTCGCGTACCGCTCCCGGCAGCTGATCCCGTTGCCATCGACACTCCCGTAGCCGTGCCTCGTCCGCGCCCGACAGCGGAGCCGCGGCGACCGCCGCCTTGATCGCGTAGGCAGCCGCGCCGAGATCGTGTTCAGCGACATGTGCGACGACAGCAGCCTGACCGGCTGCAAAGGCCGCGTGTCGAGTTGCCCCGCGCAGTTCGCGGGCCGCGGCCATCGCGTGCCCGCCCGCAGCCCGTGTCTGCATCATCCGCAGCTCGCCACACGCCCAAGACCGGACCGCGTCGATCGCCTGTCGCGGACGCGGGTCCTGTGGCCAAGCCGACTCGAACAGGGGCAGGACGTGCTCGGCGCAGGCCGCCGACCACACAGCAAGGAGGTGGTGGTCCTCGTCGGTCAGCGTCCCGCCACGGCGTACTGCCACGAGACGTGGATCTCGGACCTTCGGGAGGATCACGAGGACACCGTCCTCGCTCACATCCCGGGCTCGTCAACACCAGCGTGGGTGCCCTCAGGTGCGCGCCGTCAGCGGCATGGGCGGACGTTGCGCGGATGCCCGTACGGCAGGTAGCCGGCGCACCCGCCTTCGGTGCCGAGGCGGTGCGCCGACCAGGCTGGCCAACCCTGCGGAACACCAGCGGTGGGCGGCCGGCTTGTGGCAAGGCATGAAGGCCATCACCTACTCCTCCGCCGGCGACTCCTCCGTCCTGCGACTCGTCGACCGTCCTGCCGCTGACCCCGGGCCGGACGAGGTGCGCGTGCGCGTCGTCGTGTCCGGGGTGAACCCGACCGACTGGAAGGCGCGGACGGGCGGGTACGGGCCGCTGCCCTTCCCGGAGAACGTGCCGAACCAGGACGGCGCCGGCGTCGTCGATGAAGTCGGCTCGTCGGTGACCGGGCTCGCGGTTGGCGACCGCGTCTGGGTGCACCTCGCCGCCCACGAGCGCCCGACCGGCACCGCTCAGGAGCTCACCGTGCTGCCGGCCGACCGTGTCGTGCCGCTGCCCGGAGGCGTCTCCTTCGAGGTCGGCGCCAGCCTGGGCGTCCCGGCGATGACGGCTCACCGCGCGCTGACCGTCCACGAGCACGGGCCGACCCGCCTGTCGCCGGGCGCGCTCGCCGGCCGCATGGTCCTGGTGCAGGGCGGCGCCGGGGCCGTCGGTCACGCCGCGGTCCAGCTCGCCGTCTGGGCTGGCGCCACGGTCATCGCCTCGGTCAGCAGCGAGGCCAAGGAGACGCTCGCGCGCGCCGCCGGCGCTCACCACGTCGTGCGCTACCCCTCTGACACGCTCGCCGCCGACATCCTCGCGGTCGCCCCGAACGGCGTCGACCACGTCGTCGAGGTCTCCCCGGGCAAGAACGCTGCCCTCGACGTCGACGTGCTCGCGAATCACGGCAGCGTCGGCTACTACGCCAACGACGGCGGCCCCGACTTCACCGCTCCGATCGTCGCGAGCTTCGCCAAGAACGTCCGCTGGCAGGGCCTGCTGCTCTACACGGTCGGCGCCGAGCCCCTGCGCCACGCAGCCGAGGACATCACCGCCGCCCTGCACGACGGCGCACTGCCGGTCGGCGAGAACGCCGGGCTGCCGCTGACGTGGTTCCCGCTTGAGCAGACGGCCGCCGCGCACGACGCCGTCGAGCAGGGCGCGGTCGGGAAGGTCCTCGTCCGGGTCAGCCAGGACTGATCTCCAGCTCGCCGAAGGCCCCGCCGCACCAGAAGAAGCTGCCGTTGCCGCGCGCGGCTGAGCTGCGGAGCCCGGCGGGCACCGGCACCGGTACGGGGCCTGCGAGGACGGGAACGACCGCGACCCGCACCGGGCGGCAGACCCGGCGCGGCGCATGTGAGGCGGGACGGCGCAGGAGCAACGAGGAGGTCATGCACCCGTTGCCCCGCGCCGACCCGCCAGCGCGCTGAGGTCCGGCTGGAAGCCGGCTGTGCGACCGGTCAGGCCGCCTCGACCTGCTGGAACGCCGCCAGCTCCTCCGACAGGTAGCGCGCCATGACGTCGAGGTCGGGCACCAGGTCGCGGTCGGCGATCAGCCCGAAGTGCAGGGCGCCGCCGTAGCTCATCACCGTGATGTTGAGCCCCTGCCCGTCGACGATCGCCGACAGGGGGTAGTACGACAGCAGCTTCGCGCCCCCGTAGTACAGCGGCACGGTGGGCCCGGGCACGTTCGAGATGATCAGGTTGAACGGGTTGACCCGCTCGAGCAGCCGCAGGCGGGCCGAGAGCCGCGCCGCCTGGCCGGCCAGCGCCGGCATCGCGAACTGGGTGACGTCGGCGAGCAGGTCGGCCGGCAGCGCGCCGTGCTGGTCCTTGGCGGCGCGCATCGAGTCGTGCGAGGCGCGCAGCCGGTCCTCGGGGTCGGCCAGGTGGGTCGGCAGCGGGGCGAACATCATCGACACCCGGTTGCCGTGGGTGCCCTTCTGCTCCTCGGTGCGGATCGAGACCGGCACCGCCGACACCAGCGGCACGTCGGGCAGGGCGTCGTGGTCGGCCAGCCAGCGACGCAGCGCGCCGGCGCACAGCGCCATGACCACGTCGTTGACGGTCAGCCCGAGCCGGCTCTTGACCTCCCGCACCTCCGAGAAGGGCAGGCTGCAGAACGACCAGCGGCGGTGCGGGCCGACCGAGGCGTTGAACGGGGTCGCCGGGGCGCGCAGGCCGCCCGAGCTGCCCACGACCACGTTGCGGTCGCGCCCGATCAGCCGGTCGATCACCGGGAGGTGCGGGAACGGGACGTTGACGGTGCGGGCGAACGTCGGCATCGAGCGGGCCAGCCCGTACGTCAACCGCGCCGCGCGCAGCGGCTGCGCGGTGAGCGTCAGCGCGCTGCGGGCCAGCATGCCGAGGGCGCTGGGCATCGGGTCGCACGTCCACGGCGGGGCCGGCTCGTCGGGCCGGCCCTCGGGCGAGGTGTCCAGCACCGCGCCGAGGATGTCGTTGCCCGAGACGCCGTCGATCGCGGCGTGGTGGACCTTGGTGTAGACGGCGACGCGCCCGCCGGACAGGCCGTGGATCAGGTAGATCTCCCACAGCGGGCGGCGCCGGTCGAGCGCGCGGGCGTGCAGGCGGGCCGCCTGGTCGGCCAGCTGCCGGTCGTCGCCCGGCGCCGGCAGCGCGAGCTCGCGGACGTGGTACTCCACGTCGAAGTCGGGGTCCTCGATCCAGTACGGCTGGTCGAGACCGAGCGGAACCTCGACGAGCCGGCGCCGGAACGGCGGGAGCAGGTGCAGGCGCTGCTCGATGAGCCGCGTCAGCCGGTCGAGGGTGAGGGGCTCGGGCGCGCTCGAGGGGTCGAGCACGCAGATGCTCCCGACGTGGCCGAAGACCGAGGGGGTCTCCATGGCCAGGAACGAGGCGTCGAGTCCGGTGAGCTGGTGCATGTGGTCTGCCTCACAGGTCGAGGGTGGTGCTGGCACGGTAGCCCCCGCGCCCGGACGCCGTGCCGCCCCGTTTGCCGCCGGGGGCTCGCGAGCACACCGCCGTCGGATCCCCTTGCGGGGCCCACGACCGGCGGGAGGGGTGTCGAGGTGTGCGTCAGCACGGCACGGGCCGAGTTCCGCCTGCACCCCGGACCGGCCGCGGCGGCGGAGGCCCGCGCCTTCCTGCGCGACGCCTCCTGCCCCGAGCACGCCGCGCACGTGCTCGACGACGCGCTCCTGCTCGTCAGCGAGCTGGTGTCCAACGCGGTCCGGCACGGCGCCCCGCCCGTCGTGGTGGCCGTCGACTGCGACGAGAGCCGCGGCCTGCGGGTGCGCGTCCGCGACGCCAGCCCGCAACCCCCCGTGCAGCGCGAGGCCGACCTGCTCGACGAGGGCGGGCGCGGCGTGCTGCTCATCGACCTGCTGAGCGCGCAGTGGGGCGTGGACGCCGTGCCCGAGGGCGGCAAGGCGGTCTGGTTCGTGCTGCCGCCCGGCGAGGCCGACTGACCCCGCTGATCGACGTGCGCGTCGACCGCCGACACCCCCGAGCCGCGCTCCGGTCGCACGGGGGAGGGCAGGGGCGCGAGGGCGCTCGCACGCTCGCGTAGCGTTCGCGACGTGCCCGGAGCCGCAGCGCTGCCCTTCGACATCGTCGCCGCGGTCGCCCCCACCTCGCGCGCCCCGAAGCGCGAGGTGCTGCTGCTGGTCCGCGACCTCGAGGCGCGGGCGCTGTCGGTCGCCACCACCTCCGCGGTGGCCTGCCTGCAGGACGAGCGGTTCCTCACGGCCTGGACCCGCGAGGTCTACCGGACGCTCGCCGCGCGCGGCGCCACGGTGCTGATGTACGCCCGGGGGCTGCAGGCGTACGTCGACCAGGGCGTCGCGGGCGTCGGGCTCGACGACGACGACCCGCTCGGGGACCAGTGGACGGTCCTGTTCGAGGGCGAGGACCCGGTGTGCCTGGCGGCGCGCGACCTGCAGACGACCGACGAGGACGACGAGCGGTCCTTCGAGTACGCGGTGACCACCGACCCGGAGGTCGTGCGGCAGGTGGCGGCGTCGCTGAGGGCGCAGGCCTAGCGCGTCCGGCGGCCCGCTAGGCCTGGGCGGGCAGCACGTCGCCGCCCTCGACCCGGACGGGGAAGGCGGCCAGAGGCTGCTCCGCGGGCCCGCGCGTGGCCGCGCCGGTGGCCGCGTCGAAGCGCGAGCCGTGACAGGGGCAGACCAGCGCCCCGTCGCGCGGCGCGACCGCGCAGCCCTGGTGGGTGCAGACCGAGCTGAGGCCCACCGCGGTCTGCTCGCCGGTGCGGGTGATGACGACCGCCGCCCCGTCCGGTGCGGTGGCGAGCACCGAGCCGCCGACGGCGAGGTCGGCCAGGCGCACCAGCGTGCCGGGGGCCGCGCCGGCGGGTGCGGTCGCCCGGGTGGCCGGTGCGTCGGAGCCGCCCCCGCAGCCGGCCACGAGCGTGGCGCAGCCCGCGCACGCGCCCACCAGCAGCGTGCGGCGGTCCAGGGAGTGCGGCAGAGCGTGCACGGGTTCCTCCTGCTCGACGGGTAGGTCCACGAGTCCACCCGACCGGGGCCGAGAGCGCACCCGCGGGGCGCGCCGGCTACGACCCGATGACGTCCGCCGACTCCAGGTTGGCCAGGCGCACGTCGCCCTTGGCCACCAGGCGGTCCTGCGAGTCGCGCACCTCGACCGTCCACAGCTGCTGCGTGCGCCCGCGCTGCACGGGCGTCGCCCGCACGGTGAGCACGCCCTCGCGCGTCGCGCGCAGGAAGTTCGTGTGGTTGGAGACCCCGACGACGTTGCCGCGCTCGCCGAACCAGGTGGCCCCGCCGACGCTCGCCGCGGTCTCGATCACCGAGCAGTAGACGCCGCCGTGCACGATGCCGTACGGCTGGTGGTGCTGCGGCCCGATCTCGAAGCGGCCGACGACCTCGTCCGGCTCGGCCTTCTCGAGGGTGAAGCCCAGGACGCCGTCGAGGCCGACGGGTTCGGGGAGCGGCTGGGTCACGGGCACCTCCGGGAGGCGTGCGGGGCGGGACTGGACGCAGTCTGCCCGCCGGTTCGCACCCGGGCGTGCGGGGGCAGGGGCCGGACGTGCCCGAGACCGCGCCGTGGTGGCGCTCCGCCGTGATCTACCAGGTCTACCCGCGCTCGTTCGCCGACTCCGACGGTGACGGGCTCGGCGACCTGCCCGGCGTGGTCGCCCGGCTCCCCGAGCTGGCCGAGCTGGGGGTCGACGCCGTCTGGCTGTCGCCGTTCTACCCCTCGCCGCAGCACGACGCGGGCTACGACGTCGCCGACTACCGCGACGTCGACCCGGTGTTCGGGACGCTGGCGGACGCCGACGCGCTGCTGGCCGAGGCCCGCCGGCTGGGCCTGCGGGTCCTCGTCGACCTGGTGCCCAACCACACCTCCAGCGAGCACGCGTGGTTCCGGGCGGCGCTCGCCGCGGCGCCGGGCTCGCCGGAGCGCGCCCGCTACGTCTTCCGGGCCGGCAAGGGGAAGACCGGCGAGCTGCCGCCCAACGACTGGCGGTCGGTCTTCGGCGGCGAGGCCTGGTCGCGGGTCCCCGAGGCCGACGGCAGCCCCGGCGAGTGGTACCTGCACCTGTTCGACGTCACCCAGCCCGACCTGGAGTGGAGCCACCCGGAGGTGCGGGCGGAGTTCGTCTCGGTGCTGCGCTTCTGGCTCGACCGGGGCGTGGACGGCTTCCGGGTCGACGTCGCCCACGGGCTGGTCAAGGCCGACGGGCTGCCCGACTGGGACGCCGAGCAGGAGATGCTGCAGGGCGCCGACGCGCAGGGCCGCCGTCCGCCGTACTGGGACCAGGACGGCGTCCACGAGGTCTACCGGGAGTGGCGCCGGGTGCTCGACTCCTACGCCGGCGACCGGATCGCCGTGGCGGAGGCCTGGGTGACGCCGCCCGAGCGGCTGGCCCGCTACGTGCGCCCGGACGAGCTCCACCAGGCGTTCAACTTCGACTTCCTCACCGCGCCCTGGGAAGCCGCCGCGCTCCGCCAGGTCGTGGACGACTCGATCGCCCAGAGCGCGTCTGTGGGCGCGCCGACGACCTGGGTGCTGTCCAACCACGACGTGGTGCGCCACGCGAGCCGGCTCGGCCTGCCGCCCGGCGCCCCGCTGCACGGCGGCGTCGGCGCCGACGACCCGCAGCCCGACGCGGCGCTCGGCCTGCGGCGGGCCCGGGCCGCCACCCTGCTGATGCTCGGGCTGCCGGGGTCGGCGTACGTCTACCAGGGCGAGGAGCTCGGGCTGCCGGAGCACACGACGCTGCCCGACGACCTGCGCCAGGACCCGACCTGGCTGCGCACCGGCCACACGGTCCGGGGCCGCGACGGCTGCCGGGTGCCGGTGCCGTGGGTGGCCGACGCGCCCGCGTACGGCTTCAGCCCGACCGGCGAGACCTGGCTGCCGCAGCCCGACGCGTTCGCCGGGCTCGCCCGCGACCGGCAGCGCGGCGCCGAGGGGTCGACGTACGAGATGTACCGCGCGGCCCTGCGGCTGCGGCGCGAGCACGGGCTCGGCGAGGGGTCGCTGACGTGGCTGCCCGGTCTGCCCGACGGGGTGCTCGGCCTGCGCAACGGCGACCTCGTCGTGCTGGTCAACGTCGCGGGGGAGCCCACCGCCGTGCCGGACGGCCTCGAGGTCGTCCTGGCCAGCGGCGCGCTCGACGGCGACCGGCTGCCGGCCGACACCGCCGTCTGGGCCCGCTGAGCGCCCTCAGGCGCTGACGAGCCGGGAGGGGCGCCTCACGCGGTCGGCCCCGGCAGGCCCCCGTCGGGCGGCGCCGCGTCGGAGGGGGCGGCGAGGCGGTAGCCGCGCTTGACCACCGTCTGCACCGCGCCGGCCGCCGGCCCCAGCGCGGTGCGCAGCCGGGCCACCGTCATCTCCACCGCGTGCTCGTCCAGGCTCTCCTGCGGCCAGGCGCGGCGCAGGAGCTCGCCGCGCGACAGCACCTGGCCCCCGGCCTCCACCAGCGCCGCGAGCACGTCGGCCTGCTTCGCGGTCAGCGGCACCGGCCGACCGTCGACGAGCACGTCGTGGCCGCGCAGCCGCAGCAGGTGGTCGCCGGCCCGCACCGAGCGCCCCCGGCGGGGCAGCTCCTCGACGACCGTGCGGACGAGGGCGCCGAGCCGGGCCCGGGCGGGCTGCGCGGTCGGGACGCCCTCGCGCTCCAGGGGCGCGGCGGTCACCGGGCCGACGCAGGCGACCAGCAGCGAGGTGCGCAGCGCGTCGAGCAGGGCGTCGCGCCGGCCCTCCTGCCCGGCGGTCGTCAGCAGCGAGGCCACCGCCGGGGCGCTGGTGAAGGTGACGGCGTCGACCTGGCCGGCCACCACCTGCTCCACCAGCCGGCGCAGCGGCCGGACGTCCTCCGGCGGCACCCAGCGGTAGACGGGCACCTCGAGGACCTCGGCGCCGGCCTCGCGCAGGGCGCTGACGAAGTCGGGCAGCGGCTCGCCGTGCAGCTGCACCACCACGCGGCGACCGGACACCCCCTCCTCCAGCAGGTGCCGCAGCACCTCGTCGGTGGACTCGCTGTCGGGCGCCCAGGCCTCGGACAGCCCGGCCGCCCGGGCGGCGCCCTTGGCCTTGGGCCCCCGGGTCAGCAGCTCGGTCCCGGCGAACGTGGCGCGCAGCTGCTCGCCGAGGCCCCACACGTCGGCCGCCTCCATCCAGCCGCGGAAGCCCATCGCGGTCGTCGCGACGACGACGTCGGGCGCGGAGGCGAGGCACGCGCGCGTGGTCGCCAGCAGCTCCTCGTCGTCGCCGGTCGGGACGATCCGGATCGCCGGGGCCTCCACGACCCGCGCGCCGCGGCGCTGCAGCAGGCCGGTGAGCTCCTCGCGGCGCCGGGCGGCCGTCACGGCCACCGTGTAGCCGGCGAGCGGCAGCTCCTCCACGCGTTCCTCCTCGTCGTCGGGCCCCCACCCTGTCCGGTCGGCGTTTCCGGCAGGTTTCCGGCACCCCGGGGCCCGCCCCTCACGCTGTGCGGGGCGGGTGATGAGGACCTCGTTCCCTGCCCGCAACGGCAGGGCAACCGGCCGGGAACGGCCGCCGGACACGCTCGCCGGGTGCCCCCGCCCACACCCCCCGTCCAGGAGCGCCTGATGGCCAGGACCACCCCGTGAACCGCCGCACCCTCGTGATCGCCGGCCACGGCATGGTGGGTCACCGGCTCGTCGAGATCGCCGTCGAGCGCGGGCTCACCGCCGAGTGGGACGTCGTCGTGCACGCCGAGGAGGACGTCCCGGCGTACGACCGGGTGGGCCTGTCGTCGTGGTTCGGCGGCCGCACCTCGGCGGAGCTGTCGCTCGTCGTCGACGGCTTCTTCGACGGCCCGGCGCTGGACCTGCGCCTCGCCGACCCGGTGGTCGCCGTCGACCCGGCGGCCCAGACGGTCACGTCGGCCTCCGGGCGCGTCACGGCGTACGACGCGCTGGTGCTGGCGACCGGCTCGACGCCGTTCGTGCCGCCGGTGCCGGGGGCCACCGGCCCGGGGCGGTTCGTCTACCGGACGCTGGCCGACCTCGAGGCGATCCGGGCCCACGGCACCGGGGCGGCCCGGGGCGCCGTCGTCGGCGGCGGGCTGCTCGGCCTCGAGTGCGCGAACGCGCTGCGCTCGCTGGGGCTGGAGACGACCGTCGTGGAGTTCGCGCCCCGGCTCATGCCGGTGCAGGTCGACGAGGGCGGCGGGCAGGCGCTGCGCCGGCTGGTGGAGGGCCTCGGGGTGCACGTCCGCACCGGGGCGTCGACCCAGCGGATCGAGGACACGGCGGACGGGCTGCGGATGGTCTTCGCCGAGGGCGACCCGCTCGACGTCGACCTGGTGGTCTTCTCCGCCGGCATCCGGCCGCACGACGCCCTCGCCCGCTCCGCCGGGATCGAGGTCGGCGAGCGCGGCGGCGTGCTCGTCGACGAGGGCTGCCGCACCAGCGCGCCGGGCGTGTACGCGGTCGGCGAGTGCGCCAGCGCCGCCGGCCGGTGCTGGGGCCTGGTGGCGCCCGGCTACGCGCAGGCCGAGGTGGTGGTGGACCGGCTCCTCGGGGGCACCCGGGAGTTCACCGGCGGCGACCTGTCGACCAAGCTCAAGCTGCTCGGGATCGACGTGGCGAGCTTCGGCGACGCGCTGGCGACGACCCCGGGCGCCCTCGAGCTCGTCCACGCCGATCCGATCGCCGGGCGCTACAGCAAGCTCGTGGTGTCCGACGACGCGACGCGCCTGCTCGGCGGCGTGCTGGTGGGCGACGCGTCCGCCTACCCGGTGCTGCGGCCGATGGTCGGCGCCGACGTCCCGCTGCCCGCCGACCTGCTCGGCCTGGTGCTGCCGCCGCGCGAGGGCGTCGCCGTGCAGGGCATCGCGGCGCTGCCGGACAGCGCGCAGGTCTGCTCGTGCTTCGACGTGAGCAAGGGCGCGGTCCGGGCCGCCGTCCACGACGCAGGCTGCACCGACGTCGCCGGCGTCAAGGCGTGCACCCGCGCCGGCACCGGCTGCGGCTCGTGCGTCGGCCTCGTCAAGGACCTGGTCAGGGCCGAGCTGGAGGCCTCCGGCGCCACCATGAGCACCGCGCTGTGCGAGCACTTCGACCTCAGCCGGGCCGAGATGTTCGAGGTCGTCCGCGTGCAGGGGATCCGCACCTGGTCTCAGCTGCTGGCCGAGCACGGCCGCGGGCGGGGCTGCGACGTCTGCAAGCCCACCGCCGCGAGCATCCTGTCGACGCTGCAGGGCTCCTACGTCCTCGACGGCGAGCTCGGCGGCATGCAGGACACCAACGACCACATGCTCGCCAACCTGCAGAAGGACGGGACCTACTCGGTCGTCCCCCGCATCGCCGGCGGCGAGGTCACGCCCCGCCACCTCAAGGTGATCGCCGAGGTGGCGGAGGACTTCGGGCTCTACACGAAGATCACCGGTGGGCAGCGGATCGACCTGTTCGGGGCCCGCGTCGAGCAGCTCCCGCAGATCTGGTCGCGGCTGGTCGAGGCCGGGATGGAGAGCGGCCACGCGTACGGCAAGTCGCTGCGCACCGTGAAGTCCTGCGTCGGCTCGACCTGGTGCCGGTACGGCGTCCAGGACTCGACCACGCTGGCGATCGACCTCGAGCTGCGCTACCGCGGGCTGCGCAGCCCCCACAAGATCAAGATGGGCGTGTCGGGGTGCGCGCGGGAGTGCGCCGAGGCCCGCAGCAAGGACTTCGGGATCATCGCCACCGAGAACGGCTGGAACCTGTACGTCGGCGGCAACGGCGGCTACCGGCCCCGGCACGCCGACCTGTTCCTCACCGACGTCGACACCGAGACGCTCGTGCGCACCATCGACCGGGTGCTGATGTTCTACGTCTTCACGGCCGACCGGCTGCAGCGCACCGCGCCCTGGGTGGAGTCCCTGGAGGGCGGCCTGGAGCACCTGCGCGCCGTCGTGGTCGACGACAGCCTGGGGCTGTGCGCCGAGCTCGACGCGGCGCTCGAGCGGCACGTCGCCGGCTACCGCGACGAGTGGGCCGAGACGCTGGCCGACCCGCAGCGGCTGGCCCGGTTCACCTCCTTCGTCAACGCCCCCGACGAGCCCGACCCGACCATCGTGTTCCGCGAGCGGCGAGGGCAGGTCGAACCCGCCGGCCCCGTCCTGGTCGCCGGTCCGCAGCTGCGCGTGGTGACGTCGTGAGCGGGTGGACGGCGGTCTGCCGGCTGGACCAGGTGCCGGTCGAGCGGGGGGTCTGCGCGCTGGTCGGCGGCGAGCAGGTGGCGCTGTTCCGGCTGCCCGACGGCACGCTGCGGGCGGTCGGCAACCGCGACCCCTTCAGCGGCGCGATGGTGCTGTCGCGCGGGATCGTCGGCACCCGCGGGCAGCGCGCCACCGTCGCGAGCCCGATGTACAAGCAGGTCTTCGACCTCGAGACCGGCGTGTGCCTGGACGACGCCTCGGTCTGCGTGCCCGTGCACGGGGTCCGCGTGCAGCGCGGCTCGGTGCAGGTGCAGCTCGACCCGGCGGTGCGCCGGTCCGCGTAGGGCTAGGGGGCGGCCCGGCGGCGGCGGACCAGCGCCGCGACGAGCACCACCAGCGCTGCCACGACGTAGCTCGCCCGCGGCCACGGCGACGGGTCGTCGAGCACCGCGCGGAAGTACACCGTCCAGCTCGCGACCACCACGAGCAGCCACTCCGGGCGCCGGCCGACCACCGCGCAGGCGACGAGCAGCGTGCAGTACCAGGCGTTGCCGGGCGTGAGCAGCAGGAACGCGCCGCCCAGCACGGCCGCGGCTCGGGCGGCGACGGCGGCCAGGTCGCCGGGCACGGGGCGCAGCGCCCCCCACGCCACCAGCGCGATCAGCCCGAGCGCGACCCCGGCCGGCGCCGCCGAGGGGGGCAGCGGCACCAGCAGGTAGCGCTCCCCGGAGTCGTAGCCGTTCTCCTGCAGGTAGCCCGGCAGGTAGCCGAGCACCTGCGCGCCCACGTCGGCGACGTGCGGGGCGTACAGCAGGGCCGTCGCGGCGACGGCCGTCGCGGCCGCGGCCCAGGTGCGGGCGGACCGCCAGCCCCAGCGGGCGGCCACCACGACGGCGAGCGCCGCCGGGTAGAGCTTGACCAGGGTGGCGGCGGCCAGCAGCACCCCCGCGGCGACGGGGAGCGCGGGCCCGCGGCGCTCCCGGGCCAGCACGGCGACCAGCCCGAGCCCGAGCGCGGCCGCGAGCACGTCGACGTGCCCGTCCATCACCGCCTCGACGCCGGCCAGCGGGGAGGCGGCGTGCAGCAGCGCGCCCCCCGGCCCGCGCCCGGTCGCGCGCAGCGCCACCACCAGCCCGGCGGTCAGCGCCAGGCTCACGGCCGCCGCCGGGAGCTGCACGCGCAGCTCGAGGGTCTGCACCGGCGCCGTCAGGACGGCGGCGCCGCGGAAGGCCAGCTGGGCCGTCGGCGGGTAGATCGTGCGCACCCCGGGGCGGTTGATGAGCGTGCAGCCCGGCGGCCGCGGCTCCAGGGGGAACGGGTCGGTGCGCGCCGCGTCCGGCCGCTCCGCGCGCACCCGCGCGCACTCCTGCGGCGAGGGCCACAGCGCCGGGTCGCGCAGGCCGGCGAGCGCGGGGTCGTCGGGCGCGTACCGGTACGGGTCGGTGCCGGTGGCCGCGACCCGCGCGTCCCACACGTACCGGTAGAGGTCGTCGGACAGCTGCGGGCCGGCGGTGAGCGCCAGCGCGTGCAGGGCGAGCGCGCCGGCGGCCACCGTCAGCACGGCCGCCCGCCCCCGCAGGGCGAGGTCGGTGAGCCGGGCCGCCACCGCCGCCAGGACGAGCCACAGGACGAGCAGGGCGTACAGGCCCCACCGCGCGCCGAGCACGCCGCCGCTGGCCCGCACCGCCAGCGTGCAGCCGGCGCAGCCGAGCAGGGCGAGGGCCAGGACGAGCACGAGGGCGGGCCGCCGCACCGCCACCTGCCGCACCCCCCTCGACGCCTGCCGTCGCGGGACCGTAGCCGGGACGCGCCAGGAGAACGTTGTGCAAACGTCCTCGGCAGCGTCGGCCTCCGGGTCTAGCGTGCCGCGCATGATCCAGGGTGACGACGTGACCGGGGGGACCGCGTGATCGAGGTCAGGGGTCTGACCAAGCGCTACGGCGACCACCTGGCCGTCGACGACCTCAGCTTCACGGTGCGGGACGGCTCGGTGACGGGCTTCCTCGGGCCCAACGGCGCGGGCAAGTCGACGGCGATGCGCCTCATGCTCGACCTGGACTCCGGGAGCGGGACGGCCACCTTCGACGGCCGCCGCTACCGCTCGCTGGCCGAGCCGCTGCGCGAGGTGGGCGCCCTGCTGGAGGCCAAGGCGTTCCACCCGACCCGCACGGCGCGCAACCACCTGCGCATGCTGGCGGCCGCGGGCCGCATCCCCGACGCCCGCGTCGACGAGGTGCTGGCCCTGGTGGGGCTCGAGAGCGTCGCGCGCAAGAAGCCCAGCGGCTTCTCCCTGGGCATGGCCCAGCGCCTCGGCCTCGCCGGGGCGCTGCTGGGCGACCCCCGGGTGCTCATGCTCGACGAGCCGGCCAACGGGCTCGACCCCCAGGGCATCACCTGGCTGCGCACGTTCCTGCAGTCCTACGCCGCCTCCGGCCGCACCGTGCTCGTCTCGAGCCACCTGCTGTCGGAGATGGCGCCCATGGCCGACCACCTGGTCGTCATCGGGCAGGGCCGGCTCATCGCCGACGCCCCGGTGGCCGACTTCATCTCGCGTTCCTCCCTCGGCGCGGTGGTGGTCCGCGGCCCGGAGCCGCAGCGGCTCAGGGCCCTGCTCGAGGAGCGCGGCGCGACGGTGACCGCCGAGGACGACGGCGCGCTCGCCGTCGTCGGGATGGAGCAGGCCGAGGTCGGCGAGGCCGCCTTCGCCGCCGGCCTGGTCCTGCACGGGCTCAGCACCCGGGTCGCGACGCTCGAGCAGGCGTTCCTCGAGGCGACCGCCGACGCCCAGGACCACCAGGCCCAGCCCGTGGCCGTCCGGCCCGGCAGCGCCCCGACCGGCCAGGCCCCGGCCCGTACGAGCCCGACGACCGACGAGGAGGTGGCCCGGTGAGGGACGCCCTGGCCTACGAGTGGGTGCGCATCCGCACCCTGCGGTCCACGTGGCTGCTCACCGCGCTGTCGCTGGTGCTCACGGCGCTGCCGGCCGTCGCGATCGCCCTCAACCCGTCGAGCGGCACCCCGCTCCAGGAGGGCGAGTCCTTCCAGGTCCTCGGGGACCAGCGGGCCTACGCGCTCGTGCTGACGTCCGGCGCCCAGTTCGCCTCGCTGCTCATGGGCCTGGTGGGGGCCTTCGCCTTCGGCCACGAGTACCGCTACGGCACCGTGCGCGCGGCGCTGACCGCCCTGCCGGTGCGCGACCGGCTCGCCGCGGCCAAGGTGCTCGTGGTCGCGCTGTGGGCGGCGGTCGTGGGCCTGCTCTGCGTCGTGGTGTCGGCCGTAGTGGCGCTCCTGCTCCGGGGCGGCCGCTACCAGCCCGGGGTCAGCCTGACCGAGGGCACGACGCTGCGGGTGGCGCTCGGCGTCGTGCTCTACGTGGTGCTCATCGCCCTGCTCGGGCTCGCGCTCGGCTGGCTGTTCCGCAGCATCCCCGCCGCCGTCGCCGTGCTGCTCGTGACGCCGCTGGTGGTGGAGCCGCTGCTGCGGCTCCTGCTGTCGCTGGACCTGCTGGAACCGATCTCCCGGGTCGGCCGCTACCTGCCGTACGGCGCGGGCGCCCAGCTGTACGCCTACAGCACCGAGATCGACCTCGACGTGCCGGAGGCCTTCCGCAACGACCTGAGCCCCCTGGCCGGCGGGGTCACGCTCGCGCTGGCGGTCGCCGTCCTGGCGGCCGTCGCCCACCTGCTGTTCCGGCGCCGCGACGCCTGACCACCGCCGGCGCGCGGCTTCCCACCGGCGGGCACCTGTGCGAGGTTCGCCCTGCTCGCCTGCCACGTCCGCCCCGTCGAGAGGTGCCGCCGTGACCCGCCCCAGCCCGCTGTCGCGTCCCGGTCGAGGGCGCTCCCGGACGCTGCTCGCCGCCTGCACCGGCGCCGGCCTCGTCCTGCCCCTGCTGCTGGCCGCCCCGGCTGCCGCGGGAGCGGCGCCGCCGGCCGCGACAGCCCCCTCCGGCGCGGCCCCTGCGGGCGCGGTCGTGGCCGGCGCGGCCGGCAAGCAGCCCCGCGCGGTGGGCCGCGGCGGCGCGGTCGCCAGCGTCGACCTGGACGCGACCCGGGTCGGCACCGAGGTGCTGCGCGCGGGCGGCAACGCCGTCGATGCCGCCGTCGCCACCGCGGCGGCCCTCGGCGTCACCGAGCCGTACTCGTCGGGGATCGGCGGCGGCGGCTTCCTCGTCGCCTACGACGCGCGCACCGGCGAGGTCACGACCCTCGACGGCCGGGAGACGGCGCCGGCCAGCACCGACGAGGACGTGTTCACGGGCCCCGGCGGCGTCCCGCTGCCCTTCGCCTCCGTGGTCAGCTCGGGTCTGTCGGTCGGCGTGCCCGGCACCCCGGCGCTGTGGGCCCGCGCCGCCCGGGAGCTCGGCACCCGCCCGCTCGGCGAGCTGCTCCGGCCGGCCGAGCGGCTCGCCCGCGACGGCTTCGTGGTGGACGAGACGTTCGCCCAGCAGACCCGCGACAACGAGGCGCGGTTCCGCCGGTTCCCGGAGACCGCCCGGGTGTACCTGCCCGGCGGGCAGGTGCCGGCGGTGGGCAGCACCTTCCGCAACCCCGACCTGGCCCGGGCCTACCGGGTGCTCGGCCGCCACGGCGTCCGCGCGCTGTACCGGGGCCAGATCGGCAAGGCCGTCGTCGAGGAGGCGCGGTCGCCGCGGACCGCGCCGGGCGTCGAGGTGCTGCCGGGGCAGATCACGCGCCGCGACCTGCGCGGCTACCGCGTCCTGGAGAAGGCGCCCACCCGCTCGACCTACCGCGGCCTCGAGGTCGTCGGCATGCCGGTCCCGTCCTCGGGCGGGATCGCCGTGGGCGAGGCGCTGAACCTGCTCGAGGCGTTCGACGCCCAGACCGGCCGCGCCCTGCCCGGGGTCACCCGCGTGCAGTACCTGCACCGCTTCGCCGAGGCGACGGCGACCGCGTTCGCCGACCGCAACCGCTTCGTCGGCGACGTGCCGGACGTGCCGGTCCGCGAGCTGCTGTCGCAGGACTTCGCCGAGGAGCGCGCCTGCCAGGTGTTCGACCCCCGCCGGGCGGCGCCCCGGCCGATCGCGCCCGGCTCGCCCGACGGCGAGTACGGCTGCCCGGCCCCCCGCGCGGGCGCGCAGGTCGTCCGCGACGACGCCGGCACCACCCACCTCACCACCGTCGACGCGCAGGGCTCGGTCGCCTCGTACACGCTGACCATCGAGCAGACCGGCGGCTCGGGGATCACCGTGCCGGGCTGGGGCTTCCTGCTCAACAACGAGCTCACGGACTTCGAGTTCGTGCCGCCCACCCCGGGCGTCCCGCACCCCAACCTGCCCGGGCCGGGCAAGCGCCCGCGCTCGTCGATGGCGCCGACGATCGTGCTGCAGGGCGGCGTGCCCGTGCTCGCGCTGGGCTCGCCGGGCGGGTCCACGATCATCACCACCGTCGCCCAGGTGCTCACCGGCCACCTCGACCGCGACCTCGGGCTGCTCGAGGCCGTCGCCGCGCCCCGCATCTCCTCCCGCAACGGCAGCTCCGTCCAGGCGGAGGCGCCGGTGCTCGACGGGCCGGTCGGCCAGGGGCTGCGCGACCGGGGGCACGTGCTGTCGGCGGTCCCGGAGCTCGGCGCGGCGGCGGCGGTGGCGCTGCGGCCCGGTGGCCGGCTCGAGGCGGTCGCGGAGCCCCGGCGCAGGGGCGGCGGCGCGGCGATGGTCGTCCGCCCGACCCGGTAGCCCTCGCCCCCTGGCTCTCGACGGTCAGGACGCCGGCACGCGCAGCACGTAGCCGACGCCGCGCAGCGTGTGCAGCAGGCGCGGCTCCGACGTGTCGAGCTTGCGGCGCAGGTACGACACGTACGACTCGACGACGTTGGCCTCGCCCCCGAAGTCGTACTGCCACACGTGGTCGAGGATCTGCGCCTTGCTGAGCACGCGGCCGGGGTTCTGCATGAAGTAGCGCAGCAGGTTGAACTCGGTGGGCGACAGCGCGACCGGGGCGCCGGCCTTCCACACCTCGTGGGAGTCCTCGTCGAGCTCGAGGTCGGCGAACACCAGGCGGGTGCCCGCGGCCTGCTGGACGGCGTGCCCGCGGCGCAGCACGGCGCGGATGCGGGCGACGACCTCCTCGAGGCTGAACGGCTTGGTGACGTAGTCGTCGCCGCCGAGGGTCAGCCCGCGGACCTTGTCCTCGGTCCCGTCCTTGGCGGTGAGGAACAGCACCGGCGCCCGGGAGCCCTCGCCGCGCAGCCGCCGCACGACCTCGAACCCGTCGAGCTCGGGCATCATCACGTCGAGGACGAGCAGGTCGGGCTTGAGGCTGCGGGCCAGCGTCACGGCCTGCTGGCCGTTGCTCGCGGTGTGCACCTCGAAGCCGCTGAAGCGCAGCGACACCGACAGCAGCTCCAGGATGTTGGGCTCGTCGTCGACGACGAGCAGGCGCGCCTCCGCCGGGACGGAGGGGCCGGGTGCCGGGGTGTTCGCCATGCGCCGATCCTGCCGGGCGTGCCTGGCAGCGCGCTGTGAGCGTGCTGTGACCCGGGCGGGGCTTCCCGGCGCGGGTGCCCGGGTACGCCGCTCTCGTGGTCGTCGAGGTGCGGGGCGAGTGGCAGCAGGGGCCGGGGCAGCTGACCGTGCCCAGCCTGCCCGCCAGCGTGTCCCGGATCCGGCGGTTCGCGTCCGCCGCGTGCCGCGAGGTCGCGGGGCAGAGCGTGTGCGAGACGGTCGAGCTGCTGGTCAGCGAGGTCGCCACCAACGCGCTCGTGCACGGGGCCGGCGACGTCCGGGTCGACGTGCGGACGCAGGGCGGCGCGGTGCGCATCGAGGTCAGCGACGACAGCCCCGAGGTGCCCGTCCCGCGTGAGGCGGGCCCGGACGGCGAGAGCGGTCGCGGCATGGCGCTGGTCGAGGCCCTGTCGAGCAGCTGGGGCACCGATGCCCGCGCGGACGGCAAGACCGTCTGGTTCGAGGTGCGCGACTAGCCGGACGGGGTACGGCGCACCCGATCCGCAAGCAGCAGAGCAGGGAGACGCGCCGTGTGGTGGACCGCAGCAGTGGGCCGGCTCGAGCGCGCGAGCGGGCTCGACCCGGCGACCAGCGCGATGACCAGGGCGGTGCAGGCGGTCCTGCCGGCCGGCCCGGTCAAGGACGCGCTGCACGGGCGGTGGCTCGGCCACCCTGTGCACCCCCTGCTCGTCGCCCTGCCGATCGGGCTGTGGTCCGGCGCCTCCCTGCTCGACCTCACGCCCGGCGACACCCGGGCGGCCGCGCGGCGGCTGGTCGGCGCGGGCGTGCTGTCCGTGCTGCCGACGGCGGCCGCCGGCTACGCGGACTGGTCCGAGCTCGGCACGTTCGAGCGGCCCAAGCGGGTCGGCCTGGTCCACGCGGCCGCCAACGCCGCGACGACCGCCGTCTACGCCGCCTCCTGGCTGGCCCGCCGGCGCGGCGACGAGGCCACCGGGCGCGGGCTCGCCCTGCTCGGCCTGGCCGGTCTCGCCGTCGGCGGCTACCTCGGCGGTCACCTGGCCTACAGCGAGGGCGTCGGCATGGACCGCAACGCCGACGAGCCGCCGGAGCCGCTGGAGTGGACCGACGCCGCGGCGGGCGCCGACGTCGCCGACGGGGCTCTCGTGCGCGTGGACGTGGAGGGTCAGCAGGTCCTGCTGACGCGGCGGGGCGGGCGGGTGCAGGCGATCGGCGCCGTCTGCAGCCACTACGGCGCCCCGCTCGAGGACGGCGAGGTGGACGACGAGGGCTGCGTCGTGTGCCCCTGGCACAGCAGCCGCTTCCGCCTCGAGGACGGCAGCGTCGCCCGCGGGCCGGCCGTCTCCCCGCAGCTGTCCTACGACGTCCGCGAGGCGGGCGACCGCCTGCAGGTGAAGGTCCGCCTCTAGCCCTGGTCGCGGGGCCCCGGCGCGGCGGCGTCAGCGGCGGCCGCGTCCGGGCGGTGCTCGGCGGCCCGGCGCAGCGCGACCTGCCCCTGCTCGACCACCCGGGCGAGCCGGGCCATCCGTGCCGCGCGCTCGGGCTCGACCTCGCGCCGCTGCGCCCGCTCGAGCAGCCGGTGCAGCTTGAGGACGAGGTCGGCGGTCCGGGCCACCTGGAGCTCGAGCCCGGCGTCGCCGCCCGGCCGCAGCGCGGGGGCTCCCGCTGGGGCCCCTGCGGCGGCGACGGGGGTGCCGCGGGCAGGACCGGGGGTCCCGGGCACGGCGGGGACGAGGCTCAACGGGTGCTCCGGGATCAGGGGGAGGCCCTGATGATGCCTCGGCGAGGCGCGGCTCACCGCCGGGGACTGCTTCTGTGGCCCCGTCGCCAGGGCCCGTCCCCCGGACGGACCAGCCGGCCCTCGCCGCCGTACGGCCCGGCCGGACGGACCTGCTCCGCCGGTGCCGGGGCCGCCAGGTCCCCGGCCACGCGGCGCCGCAGGGCAGGATGCGGGCGTGACCGAGGTCGGGCAGACGGGAGCGGAGCCGGGCCGGTCCGGGAGCCGGGCGCAGGTCGGCGAGCTCGAGGTGCCCGGTGGCGGCACGTCCGTGGTCGGCCACGTGCGGCACTGGGCGGGCGGGACGGTGCGTCGCTGGCACCCGGACGAGCACCTCGTCAGCACGGCCGCGCTCCTGGTCGGCGAGCTGGTCACCAACGCGCTGCTGCACGGCCTGCCGCCGGTCCGGCTCCGCCTGCGCTCGGCGGCCGGCAGGCTGTCGATCGAGGTGTTCGACCGGGGGGACCTGCTGCCCGACCGGGGCCGGGTCGGGCCGGAGGACGAGAGCGGCCGCGGGCTGCTCATGGTCGAGGTGCTCGCCGACGGCTGGGGCAGCCGGGCCAGCGCGCCGGGCAAGGTCGTGTGGGCGGAGCTGCCGCTGCCCGGGGCGGTCGGCGTGGGGGAGGACCGGGACCGGGGACAGGACCAGGCCCCGGACCAGGACCGGCCCTAGGACCGGGGCTGGTCCTGGGGCACCGCCGTGCCGGTCTCGGCCGGCTTCGCGGACGCCCGCTGCTGCTCGACGGAGCGGCGCACCGCGGCGGCCACGGCGGAGGTCACCTCGGGGTCGAACACGCTCGGCACGATGAACGACGCGTTGAGCTGGTCGGGTCGGACGACGTCGGCCAGCGCCTGGGCGGCGGCCGCCTCCATCTGCAGGTCGACGTCGCGGGCGCCCGCGTCAAGCAGGCCCCGGAAGACGCCGGGGAAGGCCAGGACGTTGTTGATCTGGTTCGGCTCGTCGCTGCGCCCGGTGGCCACGACGGCGGCGGTGCGGCGCGCGTCGGCCGGCTCGACCTCGGGGTCGGGGTTGGCCAGGGCGAAGACCACGGCGCCCTCGGCCATCGTCGCGACGTCGTCGCCGGTGAGGATGCCCGGTGCGCTGACCCCGATGAACACGTCGGCGCCGGCGAGCGCCTCCACGAGCGTGCCGGTGCGGCCGTGCGGGTTGGTGTGCTCGGCGAGCCAGACCCGGTTGGGGTCGAGGTCCTCGCGGCCGGGGTGGACGACCCCGCCGATGTCGCAGACCACGATGTCGGACGCGCCGGCGGTCAGCAGCAGCCGGGCGATCGCCGAGCCCGCCGCGCCGGCGCCGGACAGCACGACGCGCACCGACGGGAGCTCCTTGCCGACCACGCGCAGGGCGTTGGTGAGCGCGGCCAGCACCACGATCGCGGTGCCGTGCTGGTCGTCGTGGAACACGGGGATGTCGAGCAGCTCGCGCAGCCGGCGCTCCACCTCGAAGCACCGGGGCGCCGCGATGTCCTCGAGGTTGATGCCGCCGAACACCGGCGCCAGCAGCTGCACCGTCCGCACGATCTCGTCGACGTCCTGCGTGTCCAGGCAGATCGGCCAGGCGTCGATGTCGGCGAAGCGCTTGAACAGCGCCGCCTTGCCCTCCATCACCGGCAGCGCGGCGGCCGGACCGAGGTTGCCGAGGCCGAGGACGGCCGAGCCGTCGGTGACGACGGCGACCGAGTTGCGCTTGACCGTGAGCCGCCGGGCGTCCTCCGGATGGGCGGCGATGGCCAGGCAGACCCGGGCGACGCCGGGCGTGTAGGCCATCGACAGGTCGTCGCGGGTGCGCAGCGGCACCTTCGACCGCACCTCGATCTTGCCGCCGAGGTGCAGCAGGAAGGTGCGGTCGCTGACCTTGCGGATCGTCACCCCCTCGACCGAGCCGAGCGCCTCGGTGAGCCGCTCGGAGTGGGCCTGGTCGCTCGCCGAGCAGGTGACGTCGATGACGATGGAGTCGGCGTGGGACTCGGTGACGTCGAGCGCGGTGATGACGCCGCCGGCGGTGCCGACCGCCGTGGTCAGCAGGCCGACCGACGCGGGGTCCGGCGGGACCTCGAGGCGGACTGTGATCGAGTACGACGCACTGGGGATGGCCACGGCGTCATCATGGCCGACGATCGACCGACTCCCCCTCGACCGCACCGCAGGAGGCCCCCGTGCCGCTCGACGCCGTCCCGCTCGACGCCGTCCCGCTCGACGCCGTACCGCTCGATCCCGACGCCGCGACCTACCTCGAGCGGCTGCGCGCCGCCGGCGGCCCCGCGCTGACGTCCCTGACCCCCGAGCAGGCCCGCGCGGCCGCGGAGAGCACCTCCTTCGCGCTGGCGGGCGAGGGCGAGCCGGTGGCCGAGGTCCGCGACGTCGAGGTGGCCGGGGTGCCCGTCCGCGAGTACGTCCCCGAGGGCGCGCACGGCACCACTGTCTACGCCCACGGCGGCGGCTGGGTCGTCGGCTCGGTGGACACCCACGACGTGGTCTGCCGCTCGCTGGCCCGCCGCTCGGGCTCGCGGGTCCTGTCGGTCGGCTACCGGCTCGCCCCGGACGCCCGCCACCCCGTGCAGGTCGAGCAGGTGGGGGCGGTGCTGCGCGGCGCCGGGCCGGGCCCGCTGGCCGCCGCGGGCGACAGCGCGGGCGCCCACCTCGTCGCGCTCGCCGCGGTCGCCGGTGACCTCCCGCTCGCCGGCCTCGCGCTCGTCTACCCGGTCGTCGAGCCGGGCCTGGACCGCGCGAGCGCCCGCGACAACGCCGAGGGGTACGGCCTGACGACCGCGGCGATGCGCTGGTACTGGGACCACTACCTGCCCGCCGCCGGCGCGCCGGGCGACGTGCCGGTGTCGCTGCTCGACGCCGATCTGGCCGCCCTGCCGCCGACCCTGGTGCTCACCGCCGGCTACGACCCGCTGCGCGACGAGGGGCTCGCGCTGGCCGACGCGCTCGAGGCGGCCGGCGTGCCGGTGCACCGCTCCGCGTACGACGGCCAGGTGCACGGGTTCTTCCGGATGACCGCGCTGGTGCGCCAGAGCCGGCAGGCCCACGACGAGGTCGGCGCCTTCCTGCGCGCCTGCCTCACGAAGGCGGACCCGAGCCCGGCGCCGTGACCCGGGCAGGGGGACGCTGACGGACTCCGGCCGCAGGCGCGGGACGTGCGGATCCAGCGGGTGGCCCTGACCGTGGCCCGGCTCGACGAGGCGGCGCTGTTCTACCGGGAGGTGCTGCGGCTGCCCGTGACCGTGCGCCCGGGGCAGGTGAGCGTGGAGATCGGCGCCAGCACCCTGGTGCTCGAGCAGGGCGAGCCGTTCAGCGGCGCTCACCACCTGGCGTTCGGGATCGCCCCGGCGGCGCTCGAGCCGGCGCACGCCTGGCTGAGCCGGAGCGTGGAGCTGCTCGTGGCCGACGGCTCCGACGTCATCGTGGGGCCGGACGGCTGGGACTCCCGGTCGCTCTACTTCTCCGGGCCCGAGGGCATCGTCCTCGAGCTCATCGCCCGGGACGCCGACGCGGGCGCCCCCACGCAGGACGGCGGGGTCCCGCGGCTGCTGTCGGTCAGCGAGGTCGGGATCGGGGTCCCCGACGTCGCCGGTGCCGTGCGCGCCCTCACGACGCAGCTGGCCCTGCCCGTCTTCCCGCCGCAGGAGCCGCAGTTCGCGCCGGTCGGGAGCCACGACGGGCTGCTCGTCCTGGTCGACCAGACCCGCATCTGGTTCCCCACGGACGGCGTCCTGCCGGCGACCGGGCCCGTCGCGGTCACGCTGCGGGCGCCGAGGGCCGGGCAGCTGTCGTTGCGACCGTCCGCGACGGTGCTGGCCGCCGGCGGGCCGGCTCCGCGCCCGGCGGGCTGACCCGCCCCGGTCGGCGGCGCCGTTCGCCACCACTACTGCGGAACGCGCTGTAGTGTGCGGCGCACAGAGGGAGAAGGAGGTGGGCCGTGGACGGGACGCAGCTGCTCAAGGGCGTGCTGGACCTGGCGGTGCTGGCGGTGCTGGACGGCTCGGACGGCTACGGCTACGACGTGGTCCGCCGGCTGCGGGCCGCGGGGCTCGACGAGGTCGGTGACGCGTCCGTGTACGGGACGCTGCGGCGGCTCTACGCCTCCGGGCACCTGAGCTCCTACGTGGTGCCGTCCGAGGAGGGCCCGCACCGCAAGTACTACAGCCTCACCCCCGCCGGCCGGGACCTGCTCGACCGCTCGGGCAAGACCTGGCGCAGCTTCGCCGACACCGTCGCGGCGCTGCTCGACGCCCGGCCGGCCGCCGCGTGAGCGCCGAGCGCGGTGCCCGCGCGCAGCCGGGCCCGGGCGTGATGGGCGCCGACGCGTACGCCCAGCAGGTGCGCGACGCGCTGGGCGACCTGCCCCCGGCGGCGGTGCACGAGCTGCTGGAGGACCTCGACGAGCACCTGGCCGAGGTCGCGGCCGACAGCGGCACCACCGACCTGCAGGCGGTGCTGGGCCCTCCCGCCGCGTACGCCGCGGAGCTGCGCGCGGCCGCCGAGCTGCCCGGAGACCGCGGTGCGGCCCCTGCTGCCCGCCGGCTGGTGCACGCGGTCCAGGGCCGGCTCGAGCGGGTCCGCCGGCACGAGGCGGTGCGCGCGGTCCTGGCGTTCCTGCCCGAGCTGCGCCCGGCCTGGTGGGTCGCCCGCGCCTGGCTGGCGCTGCTGGCCGTCGACCTCCTGTTCGGCTCCGGGTCGTTCGGCTTCCCGCTGCCGACCGCGCTGGGCCTCGGCGCGCTGCTCGGCCTGCCCCTGGTGGCCGCGGCGGTGGTGCTGTCCGTGCAGCTGGGCCGGCGCGCCCAGCGGCGCACCCACCCCGCCCCGCGCCAGCGCCTGGCCACCGGGGCCGGCAACGCGGTGCTGGCACTGCTCGCCATCGTCGCGGTCGTCGCCGTGCAGCAGCGCAGCCAGTCGCCGGGCTTCGCCGACGGGAGCGGCTACGGCTACGAGACCGGCTACGCCCCGTCCATCGGGGGCCCGCTCGCCCACGAGGACGGCACGCCGATCACCAACATCTACCCCTACTCCGCCGGGGGCGAGCCGCTGACCGGCGTGCTGCTGTACGACCAGGACGGCCGCGCCCTGGACAACCTGTCGCCCACCACCAGCGAGGGCCTGGCCGTCGAGCGCTCCGTCGCCCCCGGCGCGGCACCGCCACCCGCCCACGCCTACCCCCAGCAGCAGGTCGTCGAGCGCTACGACGACCAGGGCAACCTGGTGCCCGTGCCGCAGGGGCCCACGACGACCCCGCTGCCGCAGCCCACCGGGGCAGAGCCCACCGTCACACCGCCCTCCACGACCCAGCCCACGGCGACCCCGACCTCCGGGACCCGGCCCACGGCGACGCCGACCTCCGGCGCCGCGGCGAGCCCGAGCCCCGACGCGGCGGCGAGCCCGGGCCCGGACGCGGCAGCGAGCCCGGGCCCGGACGCCGCAGCGACCCCGGGCCCGGCTGCGAGCCCGCGGTGACGGCCCGACCCGACCTGGTCGCACCCGGGCGCCCCTCGACGGAGGGAGCCGGTCCCGCGACCGGGGCCGGCCCCGCGAGCGGGTCGAGCCCCGCGAGCCCGGGCGGGTCCGCGCCTGCGGAGGACGTGGTGCCGGCGCCGCTGGCCCTGCCCCACCGGGTCGCCGGTCCCGCCCTGCTCCCCCTGCGTCGAGCCCTGCGCGAGGCGGTGCGCTCGGGCGGCGACCTGGTCGTGCAGTGCAGCGACGTCCAGGAGCTGTCGCCCGCCGGGCAGGCCCTGCTGGTGGCCACCTCCCGCGCGGCGCGCCGCCGCGGCCACCGGCTGCGCCTGGTGCACCCCAGCCCGGCCGTGCTCGGCGCACTGGGCGCGACCGGCCTGCTGCACCTGCTCAGCAGCGGCCCGCTCCCGGGCGAGCAGGACGGCCGGCTGCTGCCCGCGTCGCGGTCGCGCCCGGTCTCCAGCGCACCGTCCCCGCCCCGCGGGGCGGGCAGGGCCTCGCGCGGCCCGGGGCGCGCCCGGGCGGTGCCGGCCGACCCGCCGGCCTAGCCCTCCCCGCCGCGCGGTGTGCGTCCTCGACGGGAGGGGTGGTCCCGGCGTCCGCCGCCGCGCGGCCGGCCTCACGCGGCGGGGGCGGGCTCCTGCGGGGTGATCCAGGCGAGGTAGACGCCGGGGCCGCCCGGCGTGCCGTCGGACTCGATGAGGAAGTGGCAGACCACCTCGCTGCCGTCGGCCCGCAGGACCGGCAGGTCGAGGGACACGCCGAGCACCCGGCTGTCACCGGTGCTCAGGTGGCGGCTGAAGCCGGCGACGTGCGCCTCCCGGAAGCGGTGCGGGACGATCGCCACGACCCGGCGGCCGACCAGGTCGTCCGGGGCCCAGCCCAGCGCGGCGGCCAGCGGCGCGCTGACCGCCAGGATCCGGTTGCCGTCGTCCGCCGCCACCACGCCGCGCGCGGACGTCCGGACCCACGCGTCGTCCCAGGGCACGTCGGGCGCCGCGACCGGTCCGCCGGTGAAGCGCTCGTCGTCCGTCCCGCTCCAGGCAGCGGCCGGCGCGCCGGCCAGCTGCGCGATCACCTGCTCGCAGGCCCAGTCCCGCACCGCCACGATCTCGGGCAGCCCGGGGCGCACGAGCAGCCGGCCGTCGCGGGCCAGCCGCTCGCCGTCGTCGAGCGCGTCCTGCAGCGCGGCGAACGACGCGGCCTGCTCCTCGCGGACCTCGAGCACGAGGTCCAGGCGCTCGGGCACGGACGGCAGCGCCCCCGGGTGGTACTCCGGCAGCGGCTGCACCGCCGACCCCTCCTCGCGCGCCCGCACGACCTCGCTCTCCAGCCGGCCGCTGACGAGGGAGCGCGCCTCGTCGGCGCGGGTGAGGTCGGCCTGGCTGCCCGGGTCGTCGGGGTGCTCGGCCCGGAACAGCACGCTCTCGCGCAGCAGCGCGTCGTGGTGCTCGCGGGCGGCCAGCCACAGCGTCGAGGGCATCGCGAGCAGGACGACGGTGCGCGCGCCGGGCAGCGCGGGTGCCGGCTCCGGCTCGTCGTCCCACCCGGCGAGCAGGTCGACGGCCGGTGCCTGCTCGGTGTCCGCCAGCCGGAACCACACGGCCTTGCCGGTGCCGGTCGCCCGCACGCCGTGCGCGGAGGTGACCGCGGCGAGCAGGTCCATGCCGCGGCCGGTGGTGGCGTGCGTGTCGTACGCGCGCTGCGACGGCAGGGCCGGGTTCTGGTCGTGCACCTCGACGAGCAGGCCGTCGTCGTCGAGCCGCGCCCAGAGCCGGATCGCCGTGTGGGCGTGCAGGACCGCGTTGGTCACGACCTCGCTGACGGCGAGCTCGGCGGCCTCGACCCAGTCGGGCCGGCCCGCGGCGTCGAGCAGGCCGTGCACGTGCTCCCGCGCCGCGCGCGCGCTGAGGGCAGCGGGATCGAGCTCCCAGGACTGCTCCGCGCGCACCGCGCCTGACACCCGTGCTCCGTTCTCGGTGACCTGCCCGCCGGACCGCCAGGGAGTACCCCCCGACCGGGCTCGTCATGTGCCCCCCCGCTGCGACGCCGCCGTGGCACCCTCGGCACGTGCTCATCGACGTCGTGCTCGAGACGGGCGGGTCCTACTGGCGCAAGCGCCTGGACCTGCCGGCCCCGCCGGCGCCGGGGGCGGCGCTCGCCCTGCTGCAGGCCCCGCCGCTGGTCGCGACGGTCGTCGGCTCGACGGAGCCGGAGGACGGCGGCGGGGCAGCGTCCCCCGCGGTGCTCGTCCGGGCCGCGGCGCCCGGGCCGGGGGCGGTGCCCGAGGCCGAGCTGCGCAGCGCCGGCTGGCGGTGCCTGCTCTAGCCGCACGCTCTCAGGCGCCCGCCGGCGTGGCGGGGCCGTGGGGTGCCGCGGTCAGTCGGCGGGGAGCGCCACCGGGGCGGCGAGCCGGTCGGGGCTCCGCGTGGTCGAGCCGCACTGGCTGGAGGCGACCTCGGACCAGCCGTGGCCGCAGTCGGGGCAGCGCCACAGGAACAGCCCGCGCTGGGAGCTGAAGACGGCCACCCGGCGGGTCGCGCCGTGGGCCTGACCGAGCTCGGTGCCGCACTGGGGGCAGGGGTCCTTGACCGCAGACCCGGGGGTGACGACGGCCGCCGAGCGTCGGCGCGAGCGGGCGGCGGCGGCCCGGGTCCGGGCGGTGCCGGCGGACGCGGGGCGCAGGCCCGTGGGGGTCAGGGAGCGCGAGGGGGCGGACACGGCAGCGGTCTGCCCACCGCCCGGCGGACCTACCGCTTCCGCGGGCACCGGGACCACGGTGTTCACACGGGCGGAACGGCCGTGACACCTGCGCCCGGCAGGCTCGACGCCATGAGCGCCTCGACCCTCGCCTCGGACCCTCCCCGCCCCCTGCTCGCGGCCGTGGACGCCGTCCGCGGCCGGCCGACCGGCCGCGGCCGGGCCTCCGGTGACCTGCACGCCGTCCCCCGCACCGACCGCACGCGCACCGCCCTGTGCGGCGCGCGCGTCGGCGGCAACGGCCGACCCTGGGGAGAGCGGCGTCCCGGGACCTGCCCGGAGTGCGCTGGCCTCCTGCAGGTCGGCTGACGGCTCGCGCGGGTCCGCCGGACCCGGAGCGCGACCCCGCAGCGGGCGCAGGACGCCGGAGCGGGCGCCCGACGCCGAGCTAGAGCCCGACGCCGAGCGGCACGGAGATGCCGAGCCCGCCGCGCGTCTGCGCGCCGAAGCGCACCTTCTCCTCGTCGAGCCGCAGCGGCAGCGGGCGCCCGCCGCCCGCCTCCACGTCCTGCTCGGTGAGCAGGTGGGCCGGGATGACCCAGACGACCTCGAACTCGATGCCGTCGGGGTCGCGCGCGTAGAGGCTCTTGGTGGTGCCGTGGTCGCTGGCGCCGACGAGGGCGCCGGCGGCGGCCAGCGCGGCCGCGTGCTCCTCCAGGTCGTCGAGCGTCTCGACCTCCCACGCCAGGTGGTACAGCCCGACGGTGCTGCGGCCCGCTGCGCTGTCGCCCGCGGCCGCGCCGACGCTGAACAGCGCGAGGTCGTGGTCGTTCGTCGAGCTCGGGGCCCGCAGGAAGGCACCCGCGCCGCCGGGCAGCTCGACCGTCACGCGGAAGCCGAGGACGTCGCCGTAGAACGCGGCGCTGGTCCGCGCGTCGCGCACGTACAGGACGGCGTGGTTGAGGCGGTGCACGGGCATCGGAGGGGCCTCTCGCTGGGAGGCGGCCAGCGTACGGCGGTGTCGTTGAAGCGTCAACAAACGCGGAGCGGTGCCGGTCCGGTCGGGGCACCGGTGGGCGCCGGCGGCCGGTACGGGGCAGGCTGGTCGGCGTGGCGGACGGCGACGGCTGGACCCGGTGCTCCTCCGGGCACCGGCACTGGGGGCTGCACGGCGCGGCCGGGCTGCTGCTCGTCGCGCCCGGCGCGGGCGGCGGGCCGCAGGTGCTGCTGCAGCACCGCGCGGCGTGGAGCCACCACGGCGGCACCTGGGGCATCCCGGGCGGCGCGCGGGCCGGGTGGGAGAGCGCCGTGCAGGCCGCGCTGCGCGAGGCCGCCGAGGAGACCGGGCTGCAGCCGGCACAGGTGCGGGTGCTCGACGAGGTCGTCGACGACCACGGCGGGTGGGCGTACACGACCGTCCGGGCCCTGGCCGACGCGCCGCTCGCCGTCACGCCGCTCGACGGGGAGAGCCTGGAGCTGGCGTGGGTGCCGGTCGGCGAGGTGGCCGACCGGCTGCTGCACCCGGGGTTCGCGGCGGGGTGGGGCGCCCACCTCGCGGCGCTGCAGGCGTCCTAGTCCTGCCGGACCCCCGCGGCTGCTCGGCGCGCAGCCGCCGGCCTGCCCGGGCGCCCGGCTAGCGTGCCGGCCGTGACCGAGCAGCTCGACGAGGTCCGCCGGCGCGCCGTCTCCGGCTTCACGCTGTACGACGTCGCCAACTCCGCCTTCGTCACCACGGTGATCACCGCGATCGGCGGCCCGTTCGTCACCTCGGTCGCGACGGCGGCCCAGGACGCCGGCGGGCGGGTCGACCTGCTCGGGCTGACCCCGCGGGCCGACGCGGTCTACGCCTACGCGATCAGCCTGTCCGTCGTGCTGCAGGTGCTCGCGCTGCCCGTCGTCGGGGCGCTGTCGGACCGGCCGAGCGCCAAGCGCGCGGTGCTCGTCGCCGGGACGGCGGTCGGCGCGGTCGCGACCCTGCTGCTCGCGCTCGTGCCCCAGGGGGCCCCGCTCGTCGCGGTGGGCGCGCTCGTCGTCGCCAACGTGGCCTTCGGCGTGGCCATCACCGCCTACAACGCCCACCTCGCCGACGTCGCCGAGCTTCCCGACCGCGACGCGGTGTCGGCCCGCGGGTTCGCGCACGGCTACGCGGGCGGCGCGCTCGTGCTCGCCGTCGCGCTGGGGCTCGTCAGCGCGGCGGGGTCGCTGGGCATCTCGACCGGCACCGCCGGCCGGCTGTCGATCGCGCTGTCCGGCCTGTGGTGGCTGGTCGTGGGGCTCGTCGCGGTGCGGCGGCTCGACGCCGCGCGGCAGCTGCCCTGGGCGCTGCCGGACCCCGAGGGCCGGGTCGCCGACGGGGTGCGCGACGCGGTCGCGGCGCTGCGCAGCTCGTTCGTCGCGCTGCGGGCGCTGCCCGGCACCGCCCGCTTCCTCCTCGCGTTCCTGCTGTTCAACGACGCGATCCAGGCCGTCATCGCGCTGGCGTCGGTGTTCCTGACCCAGGAGCTGTACGTCGCGCGCGGCCTGCAGGCCGAGGACGCCACCAGCTTCCTGCTCACCCTCGTGCTGCTCATCCAGGTCGTCGCGGTCGGCGGCGCGGCCGGCTCGGCCCGGCTCGCGGCGCGCTACGGCGCGCGGCGGGTCCTGCTGGCCACGCTCGTGCTGTGGGTGGGCGTCGTGCTGTTCGCCGTGCTCGCCCTCGACAGCACCGTCGAGGCGTACGGCCTGGGCGTGGCCATCGCGCTGGTGCTCGGCGGGAGCCAGGCCCTCGCGCGGTCGCTGTTCAGCGGCATGGTCCCGGACGGCCGGCAGGCGTCGTTCTTCTCGTTCTACGAGCTCGCCGAGCGGGGCACGGCCTGGATCGGGACGCTGGTGTTCGCGGTGGTGCTCGACGTCACCGGGTCCTACCGCGGGGCGCTGCTCAGCCTGCTCGTGCTGTTCGTGTCGGGCGGGCTGGTGCTGTGGCGCACCGACACCACCGCCGCGACGCTCGCGGCCCAGCGGGCCTGACCGCTGCTCCCCGTCACTCCTCGTCGTCGCGCCGGTCGGGCACCGGCTGGCCGGGCGCCGCCTTGGGCGGCTTGCGGCCGTAGATCCCGTTCTCCCCGAAGATCTCCGTCGTGAGCCGCTGGTACAGCTCGTCCGGGCGCGGCAGGAAGGGGATGGTGTGGAACGCCTGGTCCTGGCCCGCGGACTCGAAGATGAAGGTGCCCCAGCCGTACCGCTCGAAGACCCGCCCGAGCAGCGGCTGGGTGAAGGTCATGTCGGTGACCTTGCGCAGCGGCATGACCGCGAGCTTGCGCGACACCAGGCCGCTGATCATGAGCAGCCGGCGGTCGGTGACGACGAGCCGCTCGGTGCGCCACTCCACGAACTGCCACAGGTACCAGAGCACGACCCCGAGGACCACCGGCCCGAGCACCACGCCGATGACGTCGCCGTCGTCCAGCCCGGCCGCCAGCCAGCCGCACACCGTGAGCACGCCGAGCAGCACCAGCGTCGAGCGCAGCAGCCAGACCGGGTGCCAGTGCACCTCGGCGACCATCCGCTCACCCGGGATGAGGTAGCGGCGGATGTCGGGCGCGAAGGCGCCGGTGCCGGCCACGAGGAGATCGGCCCCCTAGTGTCGCGTGTCGTTAGTGACTTTGCTGTCTGTGGTTGAGACAATGCTGCATGTCGCGCGTGGAGCCGCTGGTGTTGCGGGCCGGGGATGAGCAGAGGCTGCGGGGGTGGACGCGGTCCTCGA